>Ga0207716_100102_pt1 | contig 90863 bp, 92 predicted proteins | sample TtaePargueraPR_FD_187739 | JGI IMG/M metagenome (GOLD analysis project Ga0207716, IMG submission 187739) | Aerobic enrichment media microbial communities from Bioluminiscent Bay, La Parguera, Puerto Rico - Tt and P2 (5) (SPAdes) | ecosystem: Environmental > Aquatic > Marine > Unclassified ... | reverse complement strand
GGACGTGTTCCGAGGCGCGTGCGTCTCAGTAAAACTAAATAATAGAGACGTCGCCGCCTCGGAACGCCGGGTTTCTACTGCTGTTCGTGGCCCCTATTGATCGCTCGTCGCAAGGTGGCCCGCACTGCAGCCAAGGACTGGAGCGACCCAGCCTCACCGGCTCCCCCCGCAAATGTTCGCTGCAGTCCGTCCGCGCGGGAGTGATGAGGGGAATTATGGAGGAGGTTTTGGGCCCGGGGATTACTTTTGGGTTGGTGCATATTTTTAAGGGGATAGCCCCACCCAGCGTCCCACCGAAGGAGGGGAGGGTCCATCGAGCCAGTTGCGCTCATGCCATGAGCGCGGGGGAGGAAGGTCAGTGCCTCACTGAACCAACTTGGGATCGATCAGGGCACCCTTGTGGCCGATGACGATGCCGGCGGTGCGGTGGGCCGCCTCGGCGGCTTCGCGCAAGCTCTTGCCGGTGAGGCGGGCCGAGAGATAGGCCCCGTTGAAGCTGTCGCCAGCGCCGGTGGCGTCCACGACATTGGAGTTGGCGGGCGGAGCGATGCGGACACGCTCTTGGGCGGTGGCAATGAGGGCTTCCTTGCTGCCGTCCTTGACCACGACTTCCTCGACGCCGAGTTCGAGATAGCGGTCAGCAGTGTCATCGATGGACTTGTCGCCGAAGAGCGGGGCTTCGTCTGTATGGGTGGGCAATACGATGTCGCAGAGGCTGGCGGCGGCGGTTAGGACGCCCGCCATGACACGGGGACTGGACCAAAGTGCGGGCCTGAGATTGGTATCGAAGGCGATCTTTGCGCCATTGTCGCGGGCCTTGACGATGGCGCCGAGGAGGCGGCCGCGGGCGCGGGGGGCGAGAATGGCCAGGGTAATGCCGGAGAAATAGACCAGTTCGGCGCCTTCGACGGCATTGGCGAGAGCGGATTTATCGTCGGCCAGAAGCTTGGCAGCAGAGGTGTCGCGCCAATAGGTGAAGTGGCGGTCGCCCTTTTCCTGGTGGATCATATAGAGGCCAGGACGGCGATTATGAATGGTCTGGATGTGGCCGGTGCCGATGCCGTTGTCGTCGAGGAAGGCGCGGATGTCGGCCGAGTAGCGGTCCTGGCCCAATGCGGTGACATAGTCCACCGACCAGTTCTTATCGAGCAGGGCACGCAGGTACCAAGCGGTGTTGAGCGTGTCGCCGGCATAACCGAGGCGATAGGTGCGGTCTTCGCCGCCGCTCATCTCGATCATGCATTCCCCGATTGAGACGATGCGCCTGGTCACGAATGTCCTCCTGAACTTCAAGCGGGTTATGCCGGTGCGGGCTTGCTCCGGCAAGGGGTTCCAACTAAAGAGGCTCTATCCTGCTCAAAACTTCCATACAAGATGGAAGCCGCATGTCTCAAGGAGATTTTCCGTGTCCAGCCCGCGCCTCAGTTCTGCCAGCCTTGCCACGCTCGCCAAGGGGACAAACGTGCCCGGCTATGACCGCGCCAAGGTGACGCCAGGGATCGTGCATCTGGGGATTGGTGCGTTTCACCGGGCGCATATGGCGGTCTATGTCGACGATCTGCTGGGCAAGGATCCGAGCTGGGGCATTGTCGGGGCGAGCCTCCGACGCCCCGACACCAAGGAGGCGCTGGAGCCGCAGGACGGGCTCTATACGATTGCCGTGCGCGATGCCAAGGGCACGCATCCGCGCGTGATCGGTTCGATCCTTTCGGTGATGGACGCGAACACGCAACGCGAGGAATTGCTGACGCTGATGGCTGACCCATCGATCCGCATCGTGTCGCTGACGGTGACGGAAAAGGGCTATTGCCATGACCCGGCAACCGGGGAGCTGGACCAGAAGCATGCCGACATCGTGCATGACCTCAGCAACCCGACCGCGCCAAAATCGGCCCCGGGCATGCTGGTGGAGGCGCTGGCGCGGCGCAAGGCGGGGGGCGTGGCCCCCTTCACGGTGATGAGTTGCGATAATCTGCCGAGCAATGGCGAAACGGCCAAGCGGATCGTGACGGCATTTGCGGCGCTGCGCGATGCCGATCTGGGCGAATGGGTGAAATCTGTTGCCTTCCCCTCGACCATGGTGGACCGCATCGTGCCTTCAACGACCGATGCGGACCGGGACGAAGTTGCCGGGCTGATCGGGGCGGAGGATGCGTGGCCGATCATGACCGAGCCGTTCACCCAATGGGTGATCGAGGATCATTTTCCGTCGGGTCGGCCGGCCTTTGAGACCGTCGGGGCGCAACTGGTCGAGGATGTGGAGCCGTTCGAGTTGATGAAGCTCAGGATGCTCAATGGTTCGCACTCAACCATGGCCTATGCGGGCTATCTGGGCGGCTATGAATACATTGCCGAGGTGATGGGCGATCCGGCCTATGTGAAGCTGATCCATGGGTTGATGACCGAGGAGGCCATGCCGACACTGGATATGCCGGGCGTTGATCTGGGCGCCTATCGCGACCAGTTGCTGGAGCGGTTCCGCAATCCGGCGCTGAAGCACCGGACCTGGCAGATCGCCATGGATGGCAGCCAGAAACTGCCGCAGCGCCTGCTGGGCACGATCCGCGACCGCCTGAAGGCCGGGCAGGGTTTCGAGCGGCTGGCGCTCGGGGTGGCGGCCTGGATGCGATACGTCACCGGCGTGGCCGAGGATGGCAGCGAGATCGATGTGCGCGATCCGCTGGCGCTCAAGATGCATGCCATCGCCGCCGATGCGGGGGACGATGCGGAGGCGCTGTTCGATGGGCTGGTGGGGCTGAGCGAAGTGTTCGGGGCCGACCTGGCGGGGAATGCGGACTTCCGCGCCGTGGTCGTCGGGCATCTGGAGAGCCTGTTCGATGAAGGTGCGCGGGCGACAGTGAAGAAGGTGGCGGGGTGACCCCCTCCTAGCTTTGCTATGGCCCTTTGGGCCAAGCGCCGCTACCTCCCCCTGACAGGGGGCGGTGAGGCTCTGCGTTCATTCAAGCCGTCTGCGTGGAACCGGTTCCCCCGCGCCATGCTTACTGCTAGCGTCAGTGAAAATGCGAAAGGCGTCGGTCGATGAAGTGGCGGGGTCGGGAGCGCAGCTCCAATATCGAGGATCGGCGCGGACAGCGCAGCGGCGGCCTTGGTGGGCTGGGCGGGTTGGGGCGCAGCGGGGGCATTCGCATTCCCACGGGGCGTGGGTCGCGCGGCGGGATTTCGGGGCTGATCGGGATCGTGGTGGTGCTGGGAATCATTTGGTTTGCCACGGGTCAGAATCCGCTCGACATGCTGACCGGCGGGTCGAGCATGGGGCCGGCGTCCAGTGCGACGTCGCGGCAGCTTCCGGCGGAGGGACAGGACGAGCTGGCCGACTTCGTCGGCGTGGTGGTCAAGGAAACCGAGGATTTGTGGAATGAACAGTTCGCGGCCATCTGGGAAGACTATCCGGAGCCGGTCGTGGTGCTGTTTACTGACGCGGTCAATACAGCCTGCGGGGCGGCGGACAGCTCGGTTGGGCCGTTCTACTGTCCGGGGGACAGCAAGGTCTATATCGACCTTTCCTTCTATGACCAGTTGCACCGCCAGTTCGGGGTGCCGGGCGATTTCGCCCAGGCCTATGTGCTGGCGCATGAAGTGGGACACCACATCCAGAACCTGACCGGGGTATTGCCCGAATTCAACCGGGCACGGCAGTCGATGAGCCAGGAAGAGGCCAATGCCTGGTCAGTGCGGGTGGAATTGCAGGCTGATTGCTATGCTGGCGTCTGGGCCAATTATGCGGGGCAGGAAAACCTGCTCGATAGCGGTGATATCGAGGAAGCGCTGAACGCGGCCAATCAGATCGGCGATGATACGCTGCAAAAGCGCATGCAGGGCTTTGCCGTGCCCAAGACGTTCAACCACGGCACTTCGGCGCAGCGGCAGGAGTGGTTTGCGCGGGGGTATCAATCGGGCAATCCGGGGGATTGCGACACGTTCTCGGGGACGGTGTAACTGGTCGGATCAGAGCCCGAAGGCGTGACGGGCCAGCATGGCGGCGGCCCAGCCGGCGGCGAGCATGATGAGCCCCGGATAGCGCAGGCTGACCAGCGCTGCAGCAATCAGGGCCAGGCGCACATCCCAGCCATTGGTAAAAAAGGCCGGCGCCCAGAGGGTGGTCAGCACGGCCGCCGGGACGGCATTGAGCGCCTGTTCGAGCCGGGGCGGCAGGGTGCGCATGCGGGTGATGAGCACATAGCCGCCGAGGCGTGTGGCATAGGTTGCGAGCGCGGCGGCCAGGATCAGCCAGAGCGTTGAGAGATCGTCCATCAGGAGGCGGCCTCTTCGCTGACTTGTGTTGCGACCGGCTGGGCTGGCAGGGGCAGGAGGGCCGCGATCAGCACGCCGCAAATGGCGCCGATGCTCACATGCCAGGGCGAGCCGACAAGGTAATAGCCGGCGACCGAGCCAGCCATGCTGGCCGCGACGACCGGATAGAACCCAGGCTTGCGTCGAAAACCCAGGACCAGCCCCAGAAAATAGACGGGCAGCAGCACATCGATGGCCCAGACCCTGGGATCGCCCAGCATGGAGCCGAACCAGGCGCCGAGTGTCGAAAAGAACAGCCAGGGGAAATAGATGACCAGGGCGAAGGCCATATACCAGGTAAAGGTCAGCGCTCTGCCCTGTTCGGCGCGGCGGATTGCTTCGGCAAATTGCGGGTCGATGAGGAAGAAGAAGGCAATGGCCTTCTGCAGGAAGCTATAGCCGCGGATGTGCCGGGCGATAGCTGCCGAATAGAGAATATGCCGGAAATTGACGGCGAAGATGGAGAGCACGATGAGCCAGGGGGCGACGTGCTGGCCGAACAGCTCGATGCCGACAAGCTGGCTGGCACCGGCATAGATGGTGGCGCTCATCAGGGCCGCATCGAAAACGGTCAGGCCATTGTCGACCGCGACGGCGCCGAACAGGACCGCAAAGGGGGAGGCGGACAGCGCGATGATGGCGCCGCCCTTGAGGCCTTCAACAATATCTTTGTTCATGGACGTGCTGCGGAAGAGACTCGGGGAGAGACCCCGAGTGGATCAGGCCGCAGCGCCCGGCGCAACATATTCCGCCTTTTCGGGCAAGCCCTTCTGCTTGCGGACCTGGTTGAGGAAGCGCGTAAACAGATAGTGGCTGTCCTTGGGGCCGGGGCTGGCTTCGGGGTGGTACTGCACCGAGAAGATCGGCTTGCCATCCACGGCCAGGCCCGCATTGGAGCCGTCGAACAGGGAAACATGGGTCTGGGTGACGCCGGCGGGCAGGCTGTCGGCATCCACGGCGAACCCATGGTTCATCGAGGTGATCTCGACTTTACCGGTGGTCAGGTCCTTGACCGGGTGATTGGCGCCATGATGGCCCTGATGCATCTTGGAGGTCTTGCCGCCCAGGGCCAGGCCCATGAGCTGGTGGCCAAGGCAGATGCCGAACATGGGCTTGCCGGTTTCCATCAGCTTCTGAATGGTCGGGACGGCATATTTGCCGGTCTCGGCCGGATCGCCGGGGCCATTGGAGAGGAAGACCGCATCGGGATTGTGGGCAAGAATGTCGGCCGCGCTGGCGGTGGCAGGCACGACGGTGACCTTGGCACCCTGATCGGCGAGACAGCGCAGGATGTTGCGCTTGGCGCCGTAATCGATGGCCACGACGTGGAATTCGGGATTTTCAAGCGTACCGTAGCCGACATTCCACTGCCAGCCGGTTTGGTCCCAGTGATAGGTCTGGGCGGTAGTGACTTCCTTGGCGAGGTCGAGACCCTCGAGACCCGGGAAGGCTTTGAGTTCGGCGGCAATAGAGCCTTCGTCGAACTGGCCGGTCGGCTCATGGGCAATGACGCCATTGGGCATGCCCTTTTCGCGGATCAGGGCAGTCAGGGCGCGTGTGTCGATACCGGCGATGCCGATAATGTTGCGCTTCTTGAGCCAGGCGTCGAGCTTTTCGGCAGCGCGGTAGTTGGACGGGTTGGTGATGTCGGCCTTGAGCACGACGCCGCGCACGCCCGAAAGAGCGGCCATGTTCACCGTCTCGATATCTTCGTCATTGGTGCCGACATTGCCGATATGGGGGAAGGTGAAGGTGATGATCTGGCCGGCATAGGAGGGGTCGGTGAGGACCTCCTGATAACCGGTCATGGCGGTGTTGAAACACACTTCTCCGGCCGCATGGCCGACAGTGCCCAGGCCGAAACCTTCCAGGCGGGTGCCGTCTGCCAGAATCAGAACTGCGGTCGCGGGGGTCTGCTGCCAGCCGGTCACTTTGGATCTCCAAGCTCGGTTTATCGGGGCGCGCGGCATGAGTGGTGGCGGGGAGGCCTGCCCACAGCCGCGGCAATGATGTCGGTTGAGGGCTCCTCTTAGAAGGCCAAGACGAGCAGCGCAAGTGGCGAAGGCTGCGTTTGTTGCCTATATGGGAGCGACAAATTGCATGGCAAGGAGCCAGACGACACATGCGCGAAGACATCAGCGAAGGGCTCAAACTGGCGCTCAAGGCCCGGGATCAGCGGCGCACAGCGACATTGCGTTCGATCAATTCGGCGATCAAGGACCGCGATATTGCCAATCGCGGCGAGGGCAAGGGCCCGGCCACCAATGACGAGATTCTGGCCATGATCCAGAAAATGGTGAAGCAGCGCGAAGAGAGCTTTGCCATTTATGCGCAGGCCGGGCGCAGCGATCTGGCCACGGTGGAAAAGGAAGAGATCGACATTCTCAACGAGTTCCTGCCCAAGGCGCTGAGCGACGAGGACGTTGCCGCCGCCATCACCGCTGCCATTGCGGCGACCGGCGCCGACGGCCCCAAGGACATGGGCAAGGTCATTGCCCAGCTCAAGGCGGACTATCCGGGACGTATCGATTTCGGCAAGGCGAGTGGCTTGGTGCGGGCAGCGCTGAGCGCCTGACCCGGATCAGGCCACCAGGCGGAACGGGGCGATGTGCACCTGGTTGCGGCCGGCCTGTTTGGCCTTGTAGAGCGCGGCGTCGGCGCGGCTGAGGACCGAGGAGAAGGTTTCGTCCTTGCCAGCGGTCGCCAGACCCGCGCTGACAGTGGCGGTTTTCTTTTCGCTGCCAATCGGCAAAGCCAGATCGTCGAAGGCCCGCCTGATCCTCTCGGCCACCTGGCCGGCAGAATCGCGGTCGCGGCCGGGCAGGATGGCGCAGAATTCTTCGCCGCCGAGGCGGGCAATGATGTCGCTGTGGCGCAATTCATCGCGCAGGATATCGGCAAAGCGCATGAGCACCATATCACCATGGGCGTGGCCGAGATGGTCGTTGATCTGCTTGAAGTGATCGAGATCGAACATGATGACGGCCAGCCCGGTTGCCGGTGCGTCTTCACTGAAGCGCCGGAACAAGGCACGCCGATTGAGCACGCCGGTCAGGGCGTCCGTGTTCGCCTCCATGCGATGCCGCCGGGCGGCGCGGGCATGGTGCAGGGTGAGAGTGATCGCGCCAATGCCGGTCAGGCCCACCAGGGACATGATGGAGTTGATGTCTTCGGCCAGATTATCGGGCGGGGCGTCGAGAACCCATTGTCCTTCTACAAGCAGCACAATTGCGCAGGCGAGGAATGAAGCCGCGACCAAGCCATAGATGATGGCATTGGCCGCCATGGCCGTCCGGGCATCTTCGCGGCCACGCCAGAACTCGACGCCGCACAGTGCCAGGATGATCGCAGCACAGAGGTTGAGCATGAGCGTGCCGAGCCCGGACAGGCCCAGCAAGAGCGGGATGGCGGTCGCAATGATCGCCGCCGCGCCGACGAACAGAGCGGGACGTGCCGGCTTGTGATTGAACAGGCGTGACCCGGAATAGACATAGGCAATGCCGGCCAGGAGGGTGGGAAAGGGAATGAGCAGGCTCAACATCGAATAGGTGTCGCCGCGCAGGCCAAGTGCGCCCAGGGCCAGTACAACAAGGCCAATGCCGGTGGCGCCATGGATGAGGTAGGTTTCGGCCCGTGAATTCAGCCAGCCGATGACCAGCGCCAGCACCAAGGCGGCGCCTGAAAAGGCAATGCCGATCAGCAATGTGGCGTTGTCGATCATCTTGGTTCACCAGACAGGCCAAGTCTGGCCCGCAAAGACGTCCTCTTAGCGCGGAATCCCGCAATGGAAGGTTACGGATTGCGGGATAGTGCTGGTCTGGTGAGCGAAAGCTTAACGCATTGTTTCTATTGCGCGGGAACGCCTTCCGGGAGCGGCGGCACGGTGCTGCTGCGGCGCTCCAGAAAGGCCGAGAGGGCAGCAATCACCACGGCGAAGGCAAGTGAGACGGCGCCGATCAGCGGCAGGGATTGATAGCCCAGCCCCGCTTCGATCAGTGCTGCGCCCAGGACGGCGCCGATGGCGATGCCGATATTGAACCCGGCGGGGATCAGCGCTGATGTCAGGTTCGGGCCGTCAGCGGCCCAGATCAGCATGCGTGACTGCAACGGCGATCCAAAGGCGAAGGTGGCGCCGCCCCAGAGAATGACCCCAACCGACATAGGGATGGCATAGGGCGCGGCGAAGTAGAGGCCGACAAAAAGGAATGTCTGCGTGATCAAAATAAAAAGCAGGGAGGGCAGGAGCCGCCAGTCAGCCAACCGGCCTCCGATGAACACGCCGATGGTCGCGCCGGTGCCGTAAAGCAGCAGAATGACGGGAACGGCCTCGACGCCCAGATTGGTGACTGTCAGCAGCAGCGGGGCGATATAGGTAAAGAGGCTGTATTGCCCGATCATCACCAGGATGGCGATGAGAAAACCAAGGAAGACCTGCTGGCGACCAAGGGCGGCGAACTCGCGCCGGAAGCTGCCCTGGGCCGCGCCTGAACCGGCCCGGGCGGGGAGTACGGCGGCAATGACCAGGGTTGCTGCGAGGCCGAGCAGGCCCACGGCCCAGAAGGTGGCGCGCCAACCCAGCATCGTCCCGATCGCCGTGCCGCCCGGCACGCCCAGAACGTTGGATACGGTGAGGCCCGAGAGGATCAGCGCCATGGCAAAGCCGCGCCGCTCTGGCGGCACAATGCTGGTGGCCAGGACAAAGGCAATGCCGAAATAGGCGCCGTGCAGCACCGACACGAAAATGCGGGCAATAAGCAGCAGTTCGAAATTGGGCGCGATAGCGCAGAGCGCCTGGCCCAGGGTGAAGCCGAGGCCAAGCAGGATGACGAGCAGCTTGCGGTTCATCTTCTTGGACAGGACGGCCAGGGCCGGGCCACCAATGGCAATGCCGATAGCGTAGCCGGAGACCAAATAGCCAGCCACGGGAATGGATACGCCGAGCCCCAGGGCGACGTCGGGCAGCACCCCGGCAATGACGAATTCGGCTGTGCCGAAGGCAAAGGCCGCCAGAAACAGGGCAAGCAGGGGCAGGGTCATGGTCAGGGCCGCAGCGGGAGGAGGGTATGGCGCCACATTCCACGGACCAGAAACAGGCGCAATACACAATTTGGCCTGACTGCTGTAGAAAATCTATAGTCGGCAAAAGCTTGGGCGACTCTGCAAGGGCGGCTAATCTGCGGCTTGTGAATGGGATGCGGCTTGCCGCAAGGAGGGTGAGATGCCTGTTTCGTCTGAGACCAGAAAACGGTTTGCATTGGCAACGGCATTGCGTGGCCTGCTGATGCTGGTGGCAGGGCTCTATGCGGTGATCTGGCCGCTGGAGGCGCTTGCGGTGCTGCTGGTGTTCGGCGGCATCTTGCTGTTGATCGACGGCGCGCTGGGGCTTTGGAGCCTGACCTTTGGTGGTGGCAAGAGCGGGAATTACTGGTTCGACGTGGTGGCCAATGCTGCCTCGCTGGTGCTGGGCGTGGTGATCCTGATCAGCCCGTTGCTGGCCACCATTTTCACCGTGACCTTCATTTCCACCCTGGTGGGGCTGGCGGCGATTGTCGTCGGCGTGATGCAGATCGTGGTGATCGTGCGGGAGCGCGAGAGCTATGCGCGGATCTGGCCGGTCGTGCTGTCGGGCGCATCCTATGTGCTGCTGGGGCTGGTCCTGCTGCTGTTCCCGCTGCTCAGCGCATGGGTGGGGATGATCATCGGCGGCATCCTGCTGATAACCTTTGCCATCGGCCTGTTCGGCTGGGCCTGGCGACTGTACCAGGCGAGCAAGGCGTGATTGGCACGCTGGTTCAGCGGTAGTCGATGGTGATGCCTGCCACTGCCTCGTCCTGACGCAGCACTTCGCCGGTCTGGGGCAGGGTGATCTCGATCTGGCCCTCGGCAGTCCAGCGCGGGGTGAGTTCGGTGGCCTCGGCGACCGACACAAAGCTGGCCGCGTCGAACGGCACCGCTTCACCCGGCGGGACGAGGGCCGCCTGGATATTGGGCGGCGTCTCGCCGCAGGCCCGGGAGAAGGTGACCAGATCATACTCGCCATCGGGAGCAGTGAGGCGCTGGGCCTCGGTGACGACACAGGCCGGCACCATGTCGTTGACCACCCAAAGCGTCATGCCAATAGCCAGCGCCGGCCCCGCAGTGAGGGCGATCAGGACGGCGACGGGCATCTTGGCTTTGGGCATGGCTGTGGAAAACTCTCTGCTGATGACTTGGGCGCTGTGAGCGCCTAGATAACACATATGCGCTTTACCGATACGTTCCTGGACGAAATCCGCCAGCGCCTGCCGATTACGCAGGTGGTGGGCGAACACGTGCTTTGGGACAAGCGCAAAAGCCAGCCGGGCAAAGGCGATATGTGGGCCTGCTGCCCGTTTCACGCCGAGAAAAGCCCGAGCTTTCATGCCGATGACCGGCGCGGCATCTATCACTGCTTTGGCTGCGGGGCCACGGGCGACCATTTCCGTTTTCTGACCGAAAAGGCCGGGATGAGCTTTCCCGAGGCGGTGGAAAAACTGGCCGGCATGGCGGGCGTGCAGATGCCGGCGCGGGACGAGCGCACCGAAAAGCGTGAAGCGGCGCAGCGTGGGCTGGCCGACGTGATGGAACTGGCGACGAAATATTTCGAAGCGGCGCTGTCGCACAATATCGGGGCGCGGGCGCGGGGCTATCTGTTTGAGCGCGGAGTGACGCCGGCCAGCCAGGCCCGGTTCAGGATCGGCTTTGCGCCGGACAGCCGCAACGGGCTGAAGGAGCACCTGGCGGCCAATGGCGTATCGGGACAGGCGATGATCGATGCCGGGCTGGTGACCAGCCGCGACGATGATCCGCTGACCTATGACCGGTTCCGCAACCGGGTGATGTTCCCGATCACCGATTTCCGTGGCCGGGTGATTGCCTTTGGCGGGCGGGCGATGAGCCCCGATGTGCCGGCGAAATATCTTAACTCTCCGGAAACACAGCTCTTTTCCAAGCGGCAGACGCTCTACAATGGCCAGTCGGCGCGCACGGCGGCGCGGGACGGGGCGAGCGTCATTGTCGTAGAGGGCTATCTCGATGTCATTGCGGCGGTGGCGGCCGGTTTTGAGGGGACGGTGGCGCCGCTGGGTACGGCGCTGACCGAGGAGCATATCCAACTGCTCTGGCGGATGAGCGACACGCCGATCCTGTGTTTTGACGGCGACAAGGCCGGCCTCAAGGCCGCCGAGCGGGCCGCGGACCTGATCCTGCCGCATCTCAAGCCGGGCAAGAGCGTCAAGATTGCCACCCTGCCGGAGGGGCAGGATCCGGACGACCTGATCAAGGCGCAGGGGCGGGGTGCCTTTGCCGAAGTGATCGAGAAGGCGCGCAGCCTTTCGGACATGGTGTGGAGTTTTGAGACCGGCGGGCTGGTGCCAGAGGCGCCCGAAGAGCGCGCTGCGCTCCAAGCGCGTTTGCGCGAGCGGGCCAATGGCATTCAGGATTCCACGGTGCGTTTCCACTATGCGCAGGCCTTTGACGAGAAGCTGAAGGCGTTCTTTGCGCCGCTTCGCCAAGGTGGCGGGCGCGAGAACTGGCGGGGTGGCGGCAAGCCGGCCTATGGGCAGAGCGGGGCCTATGGTTATCCGGGTCGCGGCACGCCGCGCCTGGTGGTTTCGGACACGCTGCGCAATTCGCGCCTGCTCAGGACAGGAACGGTAGCGGATGCCAGCCCGCGTGAGGCGACGATCATTCTGACGCTGGTCAATCATCCGGCGCTGGTCGAGGACCAGTTCGAGGCGCTGGCGGCCCTTGATTGCGAAACGCCGGTGGCGCAGAAGGTGCTGGGTGATATCCTGGCGCTGGTGGTCCGGCATCACGATATCTCGGCCGATGACTTGCGCGCGGCGCTTGGGGTGCGCGGACATGGTCCGGCGCTGCAGCGAATGACCGAATCACTGACGCGGCAAGGTGTGTGGCAAGTGAGCGCAGAGACGGCCCTGGTGGACGCCGAGACCGGATTAAGTCACGCGCTGGCCTTGCATAACAAGAAAGTTCAGCTAAATAGGGAACTGAAGGCAGCCGAAGCCGCGCTGGGCGAAGACCCGAGCGAAGAAACCTTTGAAAGGCTGCGGGACATCAAGAACCAGATTACCACTGTCGATGGCACAGAGGCATTGATCGAAGGATTTGGTTCGCTATCGGGACGCGCAACTCGCAGTTTTTGAGGGGAAACCCGAGAGACTGGCGACGCTGCGCGATTTTGCGTTGTGGCGAATCACTGCCACAATCCCCGAAAGCGAGCCATGTCACACGAGCGTGTTAACGCTCCGGTGATGGAACCTTTACCTTGTCTTGAGTTGTCACCACCTAAGACACAGCCGGGACCACTCGCCCGTGGGTCCCGAGGAGTACCAGATGGCCACCAAGGCAGCGAACAAAGCCTCGAAGGAAACCGAAAAGCCGGAAAGCGGCGCCCCGGAATCCTCCAACGATTCTCCCTTGATCGATCAGAATGATGCAGCCGTCAAAAAGCTGATCAAGGTCGCCAAGAAGCGTGGCTACGTCACCTATGAAGAACTGAACGCGGTCCTGCCTTCGGACGAGGTCAGCTCCGAGCAGATCGAAGACTTCATGTCGATGTTCTCCGAAATGGGCATCAACGTGGTCGACGAGGACGAGGTCGAAGAGACCGAAGTCGAAAAGGACGAGGACGATAGCGGCACCGAAGTCGCCACCTCGACGGGCACGGCAGTTGCCAACACGTCCAATGCCAAGTCCGGTTCTGACCGCACAGACGATCCCGTGCGCATGTATCTGCGCGAAATGGGCTCGGTGGAACTGCTCAGCCGCGAGGGCGAAATCGCTATCGCCAAGCGCATCGAGGCTGGCCGCGAAACCATGATCGAGGGGCTTTGCGAAAGCCCGCTGACCTTCCAGGCCATTATCATCTGGCGCGAACAGCTCGGTCAGGGCGAGATCCTGCTGCGCGACATCATCGACCTGGAAGCCACCTATGCCGGACCCGACGCCAAGCAGGCGGCGCCCGAGGTGCAGGTTGCGCCCAAGCCGGAACCTGAACCGGTCAAGGAAAAGCCGAAAGCCGCGCCCAAGCGCGCGTCCGGCAGCGATGACGATTACGTGCCCGAGGAACCAGAGGCTCCGCAGGACCCGCAGGACGACGACGACGACGAATTCGACAACGCCCTGTCGCTCTCGGCCATGGAAGCCGAGCTCAAGCCGCAGGTGGTGGAGACGTTCGATCGCATCGCCGATGCCTATGGGCAGATGCGCGAAATGCAGGATCGCCATGCCGAAGACCGCACGGCGGCCATTTCGGATGCCGAAAACAGCCGGCTTAGCGCCCTTCGCGCCAAGGTGATTGCCGATGTGAAGTCGCTATCGCTCAACAATGGCCGTATCGAAAGCCTGGTCGAGCAGCTCTACGACATCAACAAGCGTCTGGTGCGTCTTGAAGGCCGCCTGCTGCGCCTGGCCGAAAGTTATGGCGTCAAGCGCGAGTCCTTCCTCGAGAACTATTATGGCCGCGAACTGGACCCGAGCTGGGAATGGTCGCTGGAGACTTTCGAAGGCAAGGGCTGGGCCGAGTTCGCGCGTCGCGAAACCGATACCATTGCCGATATTCGCAATGACATTGCGACGCTGGCCACCGAGGCCGGGCTGGATATCGGTGAATATCGCCGCATCGTGCACAAGGTGCAGAAAGGCGAACGTGAAGCCGCCATCGCCAAGAAGGAAATGGTGGAGGCCAACCTTCGCCTGGTGATCTCGATTGCCAAGAAGTACACGAATCGCGGCCTGCAGTTCCTGGATCTGATCCAGGAGGGCAATATCGGCCTGATGAAGGCCGTGGACAAGTTCGAGTATCGCCGGGGCTACAAGTTCTCGACCTATGCCACCTGGTGGATCCGCCAGGCGATCACCCGTTCGATTGCCGATCAGGCGCGCACCATTCGTATCCCGGTGCACATGATCGAGACGATCAACAAGATCGTCCGGACCAGCCGCCAGATGCTGCATGAGATCGGCCGTGAACCGACGCCGGAAGAGCTCAGCGAAAAGCTGCAGATGCCTCTGGACAAGGTGCGCAAGGTCCTCAAGATCGCCAAGGAGCCGATTTCGCTCGAAACCCCGATTGGTGATGAGGAAGATTCGAACCTGGGCGATTTCATCCAGGACGCGAATGCTGTGCAGCCGATCGATGCGGCGATCCAGTCGAACCTGCGCGAAACCACGACCCGCGTGCTGGCCTCGCTGACGCCGCGTGAAGAGCGTGTGCTGCGCATGCGCTTTGGTATCGGCATGAACACCGACCATACGCTCGAGGAAGTGGGCCAGCAGTTCTCGGTGACCCGCGAACGTATTCGCCAGATCGAGGCCAAGGCGCTGCGCAAGCTCAAGCACCCGAGCCGGAGCCGGAAGCTGCGGAGCTTCCTGGACAATTAGGAAGGTCTCATGATGCCGGAGATCGCAAGGTTTTACGGCATCACGATCTTCATGTATTTTTTCGATCATAATCCGCCGCATCTGCACGCGCGTTATGGTCGGGCGAAAGCAATGTTTCGTCTGAGTGACGCGCAGTTGCTTCGAGGAGAGCTACCGCCAGTTGCCACCAAACTTGTAACCGAGTGGATGCTACAGCATAGGGATGATCTGGAGGCGAACTGGATGTTGGCGGCTGCCGGAGTTCAACCCGAAAAGATTGTAGGGCCAGATGGACGAGAGTGAATTTCCATGGGTTGACGTTCTGAAAGTGCGTGGATTGCCTAACCACGTGATCTGGGCGCGATTTTCTGACGGATGCGAAGGCACGCTCGATCTTAGCGATTATGTCCAGTCAGGTGGGCCGATGGTGGCGCCTTTGAAGGACCAAGCGTTTTTTGAGCGAGTTTTCGTAGAGGAGGGAGTGCCTGTCTGGCCCAATCACTTCGATATGGACTCGACCAATCTCTATATACAGATGCGAAGTGCTGGGACATTGAAGGATCGGCCCGTCGCTGCGGAGTGAGCACAGTTGCCAGGATCGAACCCACCAACCGCCCTCAAACTCACTTCGCTTCGTACCGCCATTCCGTTCAAGCTGGTGGTGACGTTTTCGGACGGCACGTTCGGCACGTTCAACGCGGCCCCGATGCTTGCCGAGCGGGGTGAAGGCACCGAGGCGTTGCGCGACCGGCGCTATTTCGCCAGGGTCGATCTGGTGAATGGCAAGCCGATCTGGCCGAACTATTTTGACATCTCGCCGCTTTGGTTGCAGGAGGAGATGGACAAGCGCGGTGAGCTGCAAAGACCCCGGCCAGTGCGCAGAACAGGACAGATAGGAGGCCCGTAATGTCGTTCTTCAAAAAGCTCTTCGGCGGTGGCGCCGCCTCGGAACCGGAAGGCGACAAGGTTCTGGGCGAAGAGGGCTACAAGGGCTTTCAGATCAAGGCCATCGAGATGAAGGCCGGCAGCGAGCTGCAGCTTGCGGGCCTGATCGAGAAGCAGGTTGGAGATGAACTCAAGACCTATCGCTTTATCCGCGCCGACAAGATGAGTTCGCGTGAGGATCTGGTGGCCTTGGCGCTGAGCAAGGGACGCCAGATCATCGACGAGCAGGGCGACCAGATTTACCGCTAAGACGCGCCACCACAAAGTCACTGACGACCGCGAGCCATGCCGGCTCGCGGTTTCTGTTTTGAAAGGAAGCCAGAATGGCCAGGAAACCGACCGCCCGCACGGAATTCGTGATGTTCGATATTGTTTATGAGGACGGCTCGCAGCGGTCCAACCGCAAGGTGGATGCGAGCCTGCTCGGAGGCCTCGATGGCGATGAGCCGGCGCGTGCCGCGATCATGGAGCAGGACAGGGTGATCTCGGAAAAGTCCGGCATGCCGCCGCTGGAAATCAAGTCGATCAAGCGCAGCGGCAAATAGTCAGGCGGCCGGGCCCGGACGGCGTACGGCGCGCAGCTTGCCGCTGCTGCCCCCGCCGCAGAAGAAACGGTCTGCGCCATCGGATTCCAGCCCCGATACACCCGTGCCCTCGGGCATTTCGACCAGTTCAATAACATTGCCGGAAGCAGGATCGATGTGGCGGAGATCGCTACGCTCGTCCTGCCACGTACCGTGCCAGAGTTCGCCATCCACCCAGGTCACCCCGGTCACGAAGCGGTTGGATTCGATGCTGCGCAGGATGTCGCCGGTTTGCGGGTCGATCTGGTGGATGCGCCGGGCGCGAAACTCGCCTACCCAGAGCGAGCCTTCGGCCCAGGCGAGACCCGATGCGCCATCGCCGGGCGTGGGGATGGAGCTCAATATGGCGCCTGTAGCAGGATCGAGGCGGTTGATCCTGTCCTCGGCAATCTGGAACAGGTGCGTCCCGTCAAAAGCGGTGCCCGCATAGGCTGGTGTGGCAAGCGTTCGGATTTGCGCGCCGTTTGCAGGGTTGATGGCATTGAGCTGTTCGCCCGAGGCGAACCAGACATATTGGCCGTCATAGGTGACACCATGAACATCCGTCACGCCGGGGAAAGGGCCATATTCTTCGATGATCTGGGCCTTGCTGGTCTTCATTGGATGCTCCCTGGAAACGATGAACTGGCACTAGCCTAACGTCCGGGCAGCGGGCCCGGGAGTAACAGTATTGTCGGGAAGCCCAATAGAGGCCTGGTGATCCAGCGTTGGGCCGGGCCTTTGCCGAAGCTTTGGACGCGGCCGGCAGCCGATAACGCCTCCAAGGCACGTTGCACGGTCCTTGGGCTGGTGCCGGCGACCAGCGCCAGTGCCGAACTCGACCAGGCTTCCCCGTCGGCCATCAGGGCCAGAAGGACCGCATGGCGAGTTTCATCAGGCGGGGCCAGAACGACGACGTCTCGGCCCGGCCGGGTGAGCAGCCGATAGCCAAGCGAGGTGGACTCGATCTCCGCCAGGCCGCCGATCAGTGTCCGAAGCCGGCCAATCTCGACGCGCAGGCGGGCGCGATGCGATTCATCGGTGAATTTGGCGCCGAATCCTTCGGCGAGGAGGGTGGCGCGGCTGACTTCTGTGGGCCATCGCGTGGCCAGGCTGCGCAGTAGCGCGAACAATACCGGACGGCCGGCCAAGGGCACGGCAACGCTGGCCTGGCGAAGGAGATTGCGGCAGGCATCAACCACCAGGGCCTCCGAACCGAAAATGGCCTCAACGCTGTCGATCGACAGCAGGGCGCTGGCCCCATTGCGCGTCAGGCGGACCGACTGGGCATCCAGGTTCTGGCGAAAGCTCTCAATCTCGGCGGAAAGGGCGGCAATGCCGGACAGCGCAGCGCTGTCGGCTGCGTCGGCCAGCGCCTGGCGCGCCCTGGCGATGCGCATGTGGCGCGCGGCGATGTCGGCGATGAGGAGCTGGCGCCCGGCGACGAGACTCGGCTTGGCTCGTGGAGCGCTGGATGCGTCGAGCAGGGCCTGAGCCGCATCGGCGCGGCCGAGCAGCAACAGGCGTCTCGCCTCGAGATGGGTGGCATGGGCGGCGTTGGCCAGGTCGCCATGGGTTGCCAAATCCGTCCGAACCTGGGCCAGCTTGAGCGCAGGCGCATTGAGATCGCGCGAGACCAGGGCGATTTCGGCCTCGGCCAGGCGGCAACGCGCCCGTGCCGCTACTTCCTTTGGTCCAAACTTGCGGGCCGCCATCTTCAGCAGCGTACGGGCGCGCTCAAGATCACCCAATTGCGCCATGGCAATGCCCCGCAGGGCGAGTGCCGCAGGATCTTCACGCAGGGCCACACGCTTGAGAGCGCCGAGGATGTCGCCATGCGCCAGCGCATGCCCCGCAGCGGTGATTACGGCGTCCATGCCAATCCCGACACAAGTGTCACTCCCGCCATGGTTTCGGCACCCCCTAGTTTGCCCTCGAGCCGCCCAGGGCGGCCAGCTTCATCGCTTAGATATGCAGGAGAGTAGCAATGCACGATATCCTACACAAAATTGGCGCCAAGTCGTCGAGCCCGCAGGATGCCTTTCTGGCCCTGACCCAGCTTGAGGGGCTGGGTGCATGGTGGACCAATGACGTGAAGCGGGACGATGCTGCGGGCAAGCTGATCCGGTTCACCTTTTGCGAAACAGGCTTCTTTGTGATGAAGGTGCTGGAGCAGGTTCCCGGCAAGCGCGTCGAATGGCAGGTGATGAATGGGCCGGAAGACTGGATCGGCACACGCATCAGCTTCGATATCAGCCAGGCGGACGACTACACGCTGGTGATGTTCAGGCATTCCGGCTGGTCCGAGCCGAGCGAATCCATGCACCATTGCAGTACCAAATGGGCGATGTTCCTGATGAGCCTGAAATCGTTGCTGGAAACGGGGCAGGGCTCGCCGCATCCTAAAGACGTCAGTATCGATAACTGGAACTGATCGGCACCATGCATACGGGCTGCGCAGATTTTGTCCGCGCAGCCCGGTAAGTTCAGACGTTGCTGGTATTGGGCGTATAGGCCCAGGGCGATGGTGGCGTGGCGGCAGGCTGCGGGGCCTTCTCATCGGCCTGGCGGTGAATTTCGGTTACCAGGGCCGGGTCAAGCTTGAGCTTGATGGCCAGTGCTTCAAGATAGGCCTGTTCGGCCGCCGTATCGGCGCTGATGGCGACAAGCGAGGCAGCGTAGATTTCGGCGGCGTGTTCGGGCGTATCGGCGCGGGCGACAACGGCATTGATGTCGAGCGGGGTTGAGAGCTCGTCGAAGACCCAGGCCTTTTCCTCAGCGGATAGCGGCATGGTCTTGAGCTTTTCGAAGATTGCTTCCTTTTCCTCAGCGTCGATGCGGCCATCGGCCTTGGCGGCGGCAATCATGGCGCGCACCAGGGTCTTGCCAAGTTCTTCCTGCGCTGCCGTGTCGGTCGGGGCGGGGATGAAGGCGTCTTCGCGCGGAGGCTGGGTGCCGGCGGGTGCCGACTGGCCCTGCTGATGGTTCTGCCAGGCCTTGTAGGCGAGACCGCCGACGGCGGCGATGGCGCCGACCTTTACCGCATTGCCCAGGAGCTTTCCGGGCTTGCCACCAGACAGGAGCATGCCCGCAGCAAGGCCGGCCGCGCCGGTCATGGCGGTGCGTTGGGTGTTTTGGTCGGTCTGCAAGGACTTCAGGATCTGGTCGATATTGAACATGGGTGCTCCCTTGTTGGCGTTGCGCCCTAAATGGGGGCCTGGCGCGCTGGCTGCAAGCTTTGCTGCCCAGATGCAATACGCACAAAGAAAGACCCCGGTGGGGTGCCGGGGTCTTTTGCGGTCCTGGAGGGAGGGGCCAGGCCCGGTTCAGGTGTTACTGGGTGGGCTCGGCCGGCGGTGCGACCTCGGCGTCGGTGGCCGGAGCCGCTTCGGCCGGAGCGGCAGGCTCGGCAACCGGAGCGGTCTCAGTCATCGGGGCGGTTTCCGCGGCGGGGGCTTCCGTCGCCGGAGCGGGGGCGGTTTCAACGGCGGGGGCCTCGGTCATCGGGGCCGGAGCCATGGCCGGGTCGGTCATCGGGGCCTCGGTGGCCGGGACGCCGTTCACATCAACGGTCGTCGCAGGACCGGAATTGGCCGAGAAGACGAGATAGCCAATGGCCAGCAGGGCCAGGGCAACGATGATACCGACGAACCAGCCGGTACCATTGCTCTCGCGGGTGTAGACGGTACGGTTGCCGTCACGGGTGTAAACAGTATCGCGTTCGGGGGTAGCCATCATTTGCTCCTATGTTTCAACGCTGGCTAATAAACGCGGCCCTGAATGGAGAGTTCCCAGAATTGTGAAGAGGGTACTCTTCACTAGGTTTTGGCAAGTAATCCCTTTTGATTCAATGCGTTATTGATCTGGTTGGGCATGAGTCCGTCGTGACTCATTGTGGCTTTTTCAAGAATTCGTCATTGGCTGATAGGCCGAAAGAAAGGCCGGGCACGAGGCCCGGCCTTTCATTGTGTTTTGTGGCTACAATCAGCGTGCGGCGACGGTGATCAGCGGCGTGATACGTCGGATGGTGACGCGACGGTTTTCACGTTCGGCCGCCTCGGTGCGGATCTTGAGATAGCGTTCGCCATAGCCCTGGGTCGCCAGGTTTTCGGGCGGCACGCCATAGAAATCGGTCAGCACGCGGGCAACGGTGGCCGCCCGCAGGTCCGACAGGCGCAGGTTTGCGATATCCGAACCGATGGCGTCGGTGTGACCCTCGATCAGGAAGGTCTCGTTCGGATTGCGCTCAAGCAGGGACAGCATGGCATTGGCCACGCCGGACAATGCCTGCACCTGGCTCCGCTCGATCGTGGCGGCGCCGGTATCGAAGGTCAGATTACCCACTTCGAGACGACGGACGCTGTCGCGCAGGCGAGCCGAACGCTTCACCTCATCGATGGAATAGAGGCGGGCGACCTGCTCGACCGGCGGCTGGCTGAAGAAAACTTCCAGTTCTTCCTCGTCAGCATAGCGGGAGTCGAGCACATATTCGCGCACCGGAATGTTGAGGCGAAGCGGGGGCAGGTTTTCTGCCGGATCGCGCCAACGTTCGAGGTCGTCGTAATAGTCGTCATCGAAATAGGCCAAGACATATTCGCGGCCATCCGGGGTGATGCGCGAGCGGCGCAGGATGTCGCCATTGCGATTGCGCACGGTGATGATCTGGGTGCCATCAGGACGGGTAATCACTTCGCGAACGCGGTTATTGCTCAGGCGCTCATAGTAGATCTCGTCTTCCTGGGGATCGTAGAAACGATCCGTGTCGAGACCGACCGAGTTGACGATGAGCTGGGTGCCAACCTGCAGGATCAACTGGGCAAAGGCGTCACCGCCACCGGTCTGGACCTCAGGCGATTCCACCACGGTCACCGGGGTCTGCTGCGAGCCGGTGGTGACCGTATTGTTGTCGCCGGTCACATTGGTCGTGATGTTGGTAATGTAATTGTTCACGACCGTCTGGTTGACGGTAGCATTTTCCTCAGCGGTGACGGCCTCACCTTCTTCTGCGTTCACTGCGGCGATGGGCTCGGCGGCAAGCGCACGCGTTTCCTCGGACTCGGCTTCCTCGTCATTGGCGGGGGCTGGAGCGGCTGGTTCCTCGGCAGGTGCTTCTGCCTGAGTTTCGGCCTCGGCGTCCGCATTGGTTTCAGCCTCGGCATTGCCCTCACCTTCAACAGGCTGGGCGCTTTCCGAAGGAGCGGCTTCTTGATCCTTCGCGCTATCGAGTACCGGGGCGATCTGATCTTCGGTCACGCCTTCGGGCAGATCTTCGACCATTTCGGCAGGCTCGCCCTCGGATGTGGTTTCTTCCACAGGTTCGGGCTGCTCGTCGCCCGGGGCGGCAGGCTGCTCTTCGGTGGAGACCGCTTCGGGAAGCGGGGCGAGCTCCAGGCCGAATTCGGCGAGGCAGGCGTCGATATCGCCATAGCCCAGCACGCCGCAGATCGCGGTGATCTCGGCCAGGGCCGCATCAATGCGGGACTGCGCTTCAGTAGCGTCAGCGCCGGCCGCCAGATCGGCGACAGCAGCATTATGGGCGTCGACCTGAGCGCTCAATTGCGCTTCGATGCTGGCCTCTTCTTCGACAGCAGGATCTTCGACGGGCTGCTCTTCGGCCGGGGCCGCCTCTTCAACGACAGGGTTTTCTTCCGCCGGTGCTTCTTCCGTCACTGGTTCTTCGGCGACGGGTTCTTCAGCCACTGGCTGTTCCTGAGCCGGGGCAGGTTCGGCAGCCGGTTCCTCGGCGGCAGGCTGTTCAGCGACGGGTTCTTCGACAGCCGGTTCTTCAGCAACCGGCTCTTCGACTACGGGTTCCTCAACGGCAGGTTCCTCAGCCACAGGTTCTTCGGCAGGCGGCTGTTCGGGCGCGGGCTCTTCGGCAGCGGGCTCCTCAACAGGGGCGGCCTCCTCAACAGGTGCCGGTTCCTCGGCGACAGGTTCTTCAGCGGGGGCTTCTTCTTCAACCACGGGTTCTTCGGCAGCCGGTTGCGCGCCGCCTGCTTCAATCGCGGCGATACATTCTTCCAGGCTTGCGTAACCGCCAACGATGCACAGCTCAGTCAGAGCGGTCTGCGCCGCTTCCAGGGCAGCAGCGTCGCCGGAGGCCTGGGCTTCAATATAGGCCTGATAGGCCGTCTGCAATTCGGCGTCCTGGGCTTGGGCCGAGATGGGCGCAAAGGCCAAGAGGCCGATGCTGGTTCCGGCAAGGAGCCAGTTCTTGAGGCGCATTGTTCTTATCCTTTTGTGTTTCAAACACTTCCTGTCGAGCATCGTGGGGCGCACCTGAACGCTGTATGAACAGGTCTGATTGATCACAGATGTGTCCGACAGGCCCCGCAATGGCCAGAACGCGGGGCTGTGCCATGGGTTCCGCCGTGGACGTTATCGCAGAGGGATAGGTGCATTGCGGCCTCAATGCGGCATGGCGGACGGCCTGCTGGACGGTTCGAGCCGGTACTGGCCTTCCGGACCGCATGCCCCCGTGCTAGGCCACGAGGATGCAGCAGGCAATCGATGGCCACATTGTCGAGACGCGGGGGCAGGGGCTCTTTGAGGTAACCCGCACCCTGCGCAGTTTTGTTGCCAATACCCGTATCGAGACCGGGCTGGTGACGGCCTATGTGCGGCACACGTCCTGCTCGCTGCTGATTCAGGAGAATGCCGATCCGGATGTGCAGACCGACATGACGGGTTTTTTCGGCCGACTGGTGCCCGAGGGCATGGACTGGCTGGTGCACACCACCGAAGGCCCGGACGACATGCCCGCCCATATCAAGGCCGCGCTGACCCAGACCTCGATCGGCATTCCGGTCAGCGGCGGGCGGCCAGTGCTGGGGACCTGGCAGGGACTTTATCTATTCGAACACCGGCGGCGCCCGCATCGGCGCGAGCTGGTGTTTCATATCATCGGGGAATGAATATGGATTGGGGCGCTCTGGCCGGTTACTGGCCCTTCGTCGTGGGGCTGATGGTGACCGGGGTGATCTCTGGGATCGCCGCGGGATTGCTGGGCATTGGCGGCGGTGCGGTGATTGTCCCAGCGCTGAGCAATGCCCTGCTGCTGATGGGCTTTGACGCCGAGGTGGTGCAGCATGTGGCCGTGGGCACTTCGCTGGCCATCATCATTCCGACCGGGATCATGAGCGCGCGGGCGCACCACAAGCGCGGGGCGCTCGATCTCGACGTGCTCAAGCTCTGGGCGCCGTTCATCGTCCTAGGCACCTTTGTCGGCGGGCTGATGGCGGGGCTCTATTCGGGTGATGTGCTGCGCATCGTGTTTGCTGTCATGGCCTTCGTGATCGCGGCCAATATCATTTTCGCCTTCCAGACGAAGCTGATGGGGCATCTGAAGGGATCAAGCATCACGCATCGCATTTCGGCGCTGGTGGTGGGCTATGTGTCGTCCCTGATGGGGATTGGCGGCGGCTCGCTGACCGTGCCGACCCTGGTGGCCTTCGGGGAGACCATGCACAAGGCGGTTGGTACATCGGCGGCCATTGGCGTGGCGATTGCCGTTTCAGGCACGGCCGGATTTCTGATCTCGGGCTGGGGTGTGGACGGACTGCCGCCGCTCAGCATCGGCTACATCAACCTGCTGGCGCTGGCGCTGGTGGGCGTGCTTGCGGCCATCTGCGCGCCCTGGGGCGCGGCGCTGGCGCATCGGCTGGACCAGAAGACGCTGAAATACGTGTTTGCCCTGTTCCTGGTGGCGGTGGGGCTGAACATGTTGTGGGAAGTGGTGATGGGGTAGGGACACCATTCGCGCTGCCACTCGACCGTAGATCTTGTGGCCTTCTCACCCTGAAAATGGCTCCGCCGGTGCATGCCATTCGAGCGTAGCTCTCATGGCCCCCAAACCTAAAATCGCTCCACTGGAGCGATTTTGCGGCAAAGCCGCCTAGCAACTCAGGCATAGCCTTCGTGGCCTCCTTGTCTCGTCGGGCTCCACCGGAGCCCGTCGTCGGCTTTGCCGAACGACGGCGGAGGGGTTGGTGGGGACGGAGTGACTACGGTGGAACCGTCCCCACCGCCCAAGCCCCCTCAAAGAGGGGATCCGGGAACTCAAGGGCAGGCCGGATGCCCGGACCCGCCCATGAAAATGGACAACGCGCGTTTGGCCGTTCGGGTTTGGCCAAAACATGGCGGCGCTGCCAGTTGTGCACCGATTACTCGGCGCTGTTGTTCAAATCCCACGTCACATTGACCGTGATGGCAAAGCTCATTTCGCCTGCCTCAACGGGGACGGGAGCAGACCCCGCCATCTCGGCCCGGGCATACATGGGGTAGGGCTGGGGCGCATTGAAGTCCTGACGCTCGGAAATCTGTTCCAGATCGCCCAGTGTTGCATCGGCGACACCGGCATAGAGTTCGGCCTTTTCACGCGCGTCCGTAAAGGCGATGCGACGAGCCTCGTTGAGAAGTTCGGAGGGATCGGCAACCGAGAAGCTGACACCGTTGACCGTGTTGGCACCCACGGTCACCGAGCGGTCGAGAATGCTCCCCAGTTCTTCGAGATCGCGCACGACCACGGTGACCGAATTGGACACCTGGTAACCATTGATCTTGGGCGGCATGGTATAGCCCAGCTCATCGCGGGCGTCGGAATAGACATAGTTCGGATTGACCGAGAAGCCGGAGGTCTGGATATCCCGCGCTTCGATGCCGGCTTCCTTGAGAGCGGCGATGAGCTCGCTCATGGCCGCCGTATTGGCGTTGAGCGCCTCGCGGGCGGTGGCGCCCTGGGTGGTGACGCCGGAATTGATGGTGGCCATGTCCGGTGCGGCGCGTACTTCGCCGCGTCCCTCAATGGCGATGGTGCCTGCATAGGCGGGCAGGGCGGTTGCGATCAGGGCGAAAGGCACGAGGACGCTCAGGGCACGCATGGAAAACTCCTTGAATCTATGCTGGGCCGAGATGTCCCGACCCAATGCGTCAGTATTGCGGCGCAGATGAACCGGAGTTGAACGGAAAACCCGCCATTGCCTTGCAATTAAGTATGACTTATGCCGTTCTGCACTTGCCCCGCGGCGATCCCATGGGCTAGTCACGTGGCTAACATGTCAGGGGGCGTGAATGAGCGTGAACGGTATTCCCAATGGTGTTCTGGTCGGCCGGGCCAGAATTGACGGGTTCGAATATCCCCGGATCGTGACGGTGCGGGACGGCCAGTTGGTCGATATCACCGCGCGTGGCATGGCCACTGTGCGTGATATTGCCGAAAGCGGGCGGGCCGCCGAGCATGTGAAAACCGCTCCTGGTCGCGTGGTTGGCGATATTGAAGCGGTGATGGCCAATGCAATCGCCGGCAGGCCGGACCGGCCGCAATTGCTGACGCCGGTTGATCTGCAGGCACTCAAGGCCTCCGGCGTGACCTTCGTGGTGTCGCTGCTTGAGCGCGTGATCGAAGAACAGGCGCGGGGCGACAATTCGCGGGCCGATGCGCTGCGGACCGAAATCCTGGATCTGATCGGCACCGACCTCAGCCAATTGGTGCCCGGCTCGGATGCGGCCATGAAGGTCAAGGAGGCGCTGATCGAAAAGGGCGTCTGGAGCCAGTATCTGGAAGTGGGCATCGGACCGGACGCCGAAATTTTTACCAAGGGCCAGCCGATGAGTTCGGTGGGCCATGGTGCCGAAGTCGGGCTGCACCCGATTTCGAACTGGAACAATCCCGAGCCGGAAGTGGCGCTATTGGTGACCAGCAAGGGCGACATCATCGGTGCGACGCTGGGCAATGACGTCAATCTACGCGATGTCGAGGGCCGCTCAGCGCTGCTGCTGGGCAAGGCCAAGGACAATAATGCATCAGCTTCGCTGGGACCGTTCGTGCGGCTGTTTGACGGTGATTTTTCGCTTGAGACCATCAAGCAGGCGGAAATTGCGCTGCGGGTCGAGGGCACGGATGGCTTCGTGCTCGAAGGCCAGTCCAACATGGCGCAGATTTCGCGTACGCCGGAATCGCTGGTCGCCGCAACCGTGGGCGCGCATCATCAATATCCCGATGGGCTGGTGCTCTACCTCGGCACCATGTTTGCCCCGGTCAAGGATCGCGACGGCGAAGGCAAGGGCTTCACCCACAAGCTGGGCGACGTCGTCTCCATTTCGACACCCAGCCTTGGTACCCTGACCAATCGGGTCAACCTGTCCACCAAATGTCCGCCCTGGACCTATGGCACCAGCCATTTGCTGCGCGACCTCGCGCAGGCCAACCTTCTCTAATTTCACGCTTCTTCTCCCCGAGCGTATTAACCGAAAGGCCTCACGATGACCGAACTGCACAAGAACCTGATCGACGGCGAATGGGTCGGCTCGGATGGCGTCGAGAACATCAACCCGTCCAATCTCAAGGAAGTTGTGGGTGTTTATGCCCGCGCCACGGCCGAGGAAACCAAGCAGGCGATTGCCGCTGCCAAGGCTGCATTTCCCGCCTGGTCACGTTCGGGAATTCTCGAGCGCCATGCGATCCTGCGCAAGACTGCTGATGAAATCACCGCACGCAAGCAGGAGCTGGGCGAGCTGCTCAGCCGCGAAGAGGGCAAGACCCTGCCCGAGGGCATTGGCGAGGTGACCCGCGCTGCGCAGATCTTCGATTTCTTCGCCGGTGAAGTGCTGCGCCTGGCCGGCGAAGTGCTGCCCTCCGTGCGGCCCGGCGTGGGCGTGGAAATCACCCGCGAGCCGATCGGGGTGATCGGCATCATCACACCATGGAATTTCCCGATCGCCATTCCGGCCTGGAAGATTGCGCCAGCCCTTGCCTATGGAAATACGGTCGTGGTCAAGCCGGCCGATCTGGTGCCGGGCTCGACCTGGGCGATCGTGGACATTCTGGTGCGCGCCGGCCTGCCCAAGGGGGTTCTGAACCTGGTCATGGGCAAGGGGTCGGTTGTCGGCCAGACCATGCTGGACAGCCCTGATGTCAGCGCCGTCAGCTTTACCGGCTCGGTGGGTACCGGCAAGCGCGTGGCGGCGGCCTCGATCGAGCATGGCCGCAAGTTCCAGCTTGAAATGGGCGGCAAGAACCCGACCATCGTGCTGGATGATGCCGACCTCAAGGTGGCCGTGGAAACCGTGGCGCAATCGGCCTTCTTCTCCACCGGCCAGCGTTGCACGGCGTCGAGCCGGGTGATCGTCACAGAGGGCATTCACGACAAATTCGTCGATGCGCTGTGTGAGCGGACCAAGAATCTGCGCGTGGGCGATGCGCTGGCCAAGGACACCGAAATCGGTCCGGTGGTCGATCCCAGCCAGCTCAAGCAGGACATGGACTATATCGAGATCGGGCGGAATGAGGGCGCCGAACTGCGTGCTGGCGGCAATCGCGTCAATGCGCCCACCGAAGGCCACTTCCTGCAGCCGGCGCTGTTTGTCGGGGCGACCAACCAGATGCGTATTGCCCGTGAGGAGATCTTCGGGCCGGTCGCTGCGGTCATCAAGGTCAAGGACTATGAGGAAGCGCTGGCCACTGCCAATGACACCGAATTTGGTCTCAGCGCCGGTATCGTCACGACTTCGCTGAAATATGCCACGCACTTCAAGCGCAATGCGGAAGCCGGCATGGTGATGGTCAACGTGCCGACGGCGGGCGTCGATTTTCACGTTCCCTTCGGCGGGCGCAAGGGGTCGTCCTACGGCCCGCGCGAGCAGGGCAAATACGCCGCCGAGTTCTTCACCGTGGTGAAGACCGCTTACACTGCTGCTGGCTGATTGCAGCGGACACTGGAAACCAGAACGGGGCCCTTGCGGCCCCGTTTGTCGTCTTGTTGAAGCTTTTGGCTTCAGGCGTTGGCGGCGAAGCGCTCGTCGAAGGCGTAGCCGGCGCCGCGGACTGTGCGGATGGGGTCCGCTTCGCGGCCGCGATTGATGGCGCGGCGAAGCCGCCCGATATGGACGTCGACGGTGCGTTCGTCGACATAGACATCATTGCCCCAGACGCCGTCGAGAAGCTGTTCGCGCGAATAGACGCGGCCGGGATGGCGCATGAGATATTCGAGCAGGCGGTATTCCGTGGGGCCAAGATGAACGTCGCGGCTGGCGCGGCGCACACGATGGGTGGTGCGATCAAGTTCAAGGTCGCCGACCTTCAGGGCCGTGGTGACCAGATTGGGGTTGGCGCGGCGCAAGAGGGCATGAATGCGCGCCACCAGTTCGGGCACTGAGAAGGGTTTGACCACATAATCATCAGCACCGGTCGAGAGCCCGCGGACGCGCTCTTCTTCCTCGCCGCGCGCGGTGAGCATGATGATCGGGATGCGAGAGGTTTCGTCGCGGGCGCGCAGGCGCCGACACAGTTCGATGCCGGAAATCTCAGGCAGCATCCAGTCGAGCAGGATCAGGTCGGGCAGTTTTTCGGCAAGGGCTTGCTGCGCCTCGTCGCCACTTTCGGCGGTGACCACGCGGAAGCCTTCGGCCTCCAGATTGTAGCGCAACAGAATGGCGATATCGCCTTCATCTTCGACAACAAGTATCGTCGCGGGCATGGACGTGCTCCATCGGTCGGCACCCGAGAACGGGGCCGGGCATTGCGTTCGGATATGGTGGTTGTCCCACCTTCCCGCCATTCGACCGCCGGTCTCATGGCCTTGTTGGCTTGAAAGGCTCCAGCGGAGCCTTTCATCTGCTGTGCAGACCGCCTGCTAAGCCTTGATCTGCTGGCGCTGCAGCTCCTGGACGTCGCTGGTGAGTTGCTTGCCAGTGGCCAGATAATAGGCCCGCTCGGCGATATTGGTGGCGTGGTCACCAACGCGTTCCAGGCTCTTGGCGCAGAACAGCAAATGGGTACAGGCCGTGATGTTGCGCGGATCTTCGAGCATATAGGTCAGCAGTTCGCGGAACAGGGAGGTGTACATGGCGTCCACCTCGTCATCGCGATTGCAGACCTCGATGGAGGCGGCTTCCTCGCGATTGCCGTAGGCATCCAGCGCATCTTTGACCTGCCGCATCACCAGTGCCGTCATGTTCTTGACGCCATTGTAGAAGGTTGGCTGAAGATTGAGCCCTTCGAGCTTGAGCGAGCGGCGGGCCAATTGCTTGGCCATGTCGCCAATGCGTTCAAGGTCCGAAGCGACGTGGATTGCGGTGATGATGGCGCGAAGATCGCTGGCCATGGGCTGGCGACGGGCAATCATCGAAACGGCCATGTCATCGATTTCGCGCTGCATGTCGTCGATGCGCTGATCGGCAATGATGGTCAGGTCGGCCAGTTCGCGATCCAGCTTGAGCAGGGCGCGGGTGCCATTCTCGATGGCCACTTCGACCTGGCCGCCCATTTCCGCGATGGCCTGGGCGAGCGAGAGCAGTTCTTCATTGTAAGACGTAACGATGTGGTCGGTGCCGGTATTGGGCATGGTTTATCCTCTTCCCGCGGCCTTTAGCCAATACGGCCCATGATGTAGTCCTGGGTCTGCTTGTTCACCGGATTGGTGAAGATGTCTTCGGTGTCGCCATGCTCGATCAGGTTGCCGAGGTGGAAGAAGGCGGTCTTCTGGCTGACGCGGGCGGCCTGCTGCATCGAGTGGGTGACGATCACGATGGTGTAGTTTTCGCGCAGTTCGTCGATCAGTTCTTCGATGATGGCTGTGGCGATCGGGTCGAGGGCCGAGCAGGGCTCGTCCATCAGGATGACTTCGGGGCCAACGGCAATGGCGCGGGCAATGCAGAGGCGCTGCTGCTGGCCGCCGGAAAGACCGGTGCCGGGTTCGGAAAGACGGTCTTTGACCTCTTCGAACAGGCCCGCCTTGCGCAGCGAGGAGACGACGATCTCGTCGAGATCGGCCTTGGATTTGGCGAGGCCGTGAATGCGCGGACCATAGGCCACATTGTCATAGATCGATTTGGGGAAGGGATTGGGCTTCTGGAAGACCATGCCGACGCGAGCGCGCAACTCGACAACGTCGAGGTCTGGCGAGTAGATGTCTTCCCCGTCCAGCTCGATCTTGCCGCCGACCTTGGCCCCTTCAATGGTGTCGTTCATGCGGTTGATGCAGCGCAGGAAGGTCGACTTGCCGCAGCCCGATGGTCCGATGAAGGAGGTGACGGCGCGGTCGGGAATGTCGATGGAGATACCATGCAGCGCCTGCTTTTCACCGTAATGGACGGTGACGTCGCGAGCGGTGAGGCGGATGGGATGATCCATCAATTCAGCGGGGTTCATGGTCTGATCCAGAGTCTTTGAGGTCACTTTAACCTTGCCGGCGAGAACGTCCATTTTGGTGTCTCCTTAAGCGCGCTTTTCGAGGCGCGAGCGCAGGAAGATGGCGATGGCATTGAGCAGGAGCATCAAGCCGAGCAGAACGATGATGGCTGCAGAGGTCCTCGCCTCGAAGAAGTTACGATTTTCGTTACCCTGCCAGAGATAGATCTGCACTGGAAGGGCGGTGGCCGAGTCCAGCGGGCCGGCAGGAATATTGGCGATGAAGGCGCTCATGCCGATCAGCAGCAGCGGAGCCGTTTCACCAAGCGCCTGTGCGACGCCGATGATCGTGGCCGTCAGCACGCCCGGATAGGTCATGGGCAGGACGTGGTGGAACACGGTCTGGTTGCGCGAGGCACCAAGCCCGAGGGCGGCCTGGCGCAGCGATGGCGGTACAGCGCGCAGTGCGGCGCGGGTGGCGATGATGATGGTGGGTAGCGTCATCAGCGTCAGCACCAGGCCACCAACCAGGGGCGCGGAGCGCGGCAAGCCGATATAGTTGATGAACACGGCGGCACCGAGCAGGCCGAAGACGATCGATGGCACGGCCGCCAGATTGTTGATGTTCACCTCGATCAGGTCGGTGAAGCGGTTCTTGGGTGCGAATTCCTCAAGATAGACCGCGCTGGCCACGCCGATCGGCACAGCGAGGACGATCACCACGATCATCATGTAGAGCGAGCCCATGAAGGCGCCGGCCAGACCTGCGGTAGCGGGGGCTGAGCGGCTGTCGACATTGGTGAAGATGTGCCAGGCGAAATCGAAGCTGATGGTGCCGTTTTCGTTGAACTGGTCAGCCAGCGTCCTGGTCGTGGCGGCAAGCTGCTGACGCTCATCTGGCTGGGAGCGGTCGATGGTGCCCTTGAGCCAGTTATCGGTGTTGGCCGAGGCGAGGATCGACACCGGCATGGTCTGGCCCAGCACGTCCGGATTGGCGAAATACATGTCGCGCAACTGGAAGCGGGCAGAGGAGGTGACTAGCTCGAGCAGATCGCGGGTTTCGATTTCGAAGTCCGGCGCTTCGGCCCGCAGAGCTGTTTCGACAATGCTGTTCCAGTTCGACAGCGTCACCGCGCGCTGCCACTGATTAACCGCCTGCTGGTGGTCAGCGGGCGACGGGAAGTCCGCGAGCACAGGACGTGGGCCACCCTCGATCAGTTCGGGATCGAAAAAGGCTTCCACGTGGACAGTAGACTGCCAGAAGGAAGGCAGGCCTTTGGACAGGATCATGCCGAAAAGAATGGCCACGAAGCCAAGGGCGGCGGCGATGGACAGGATGCCGGCCCAGCGGAACAAGGCTTCACTGCGATGGCGACGGGTCAGGCTCTTGCGGACACGTTCGCGGTTTTGCGCGCCGGCCGTGGCGCCAGGGAGCACGGTATCAGTCATGGCTATTCGTATTGCTCCCTGAATTTGCGGACGATGTAGAGCGCCAGGACGTTGAGCAGCAAGGTCATAGCGAAGAGGGTGAGGCCCAGGGCAAAGGCGACCAGCGATTGCGGGCTGGTGAAATCGGCGTCGCCGGTGAGTTGGTTGACGATGCTGACGGTCACCGTGGAGGTCGGCTCGGCCGGATTGGCGCGCAGCACCGGGCTGTTACCGGCGGCAAGTACGACGATCATGGTTTCGCCAATGGCGCGACTGACGGCGAGCAGCACCGCGCCGACGACGCCGGGCAGCGCGGCGGGCAGCAGCACCTTGCGGATGGTTTCGGACTGGGTGGCGCCCAGGCCCAGGGAGCCGTCGCGCATGGCGCGGGGCACCTGGCCCAGGATGTCGTCGCTGAGCGAGGAGATGAAGGGAATGATCATGATACCCATCACCACGCCTGCGGTGAGTGCGCTGGTGGCGCGGATATCGATGCCGACGACCTCACCCAGACCCGAGAGGAACGGACCGACCGTGACCAGGGCGAAGAAGCCATAGACGATGGTAGGGATGCCCGCGAGAATTTCGATGATCGGCTTGACCACGCCGCGTACGCGCTCATGGGCATATTGCGACAGGTAAATTGCTGACATCAGGCCGATGGGAACGGCGACCAGCATGGCGATGATGGAGATCATCACCGTGCCCCAGAGCAGTGGCAGCAGGCCATATTCACCGGCGGAGCCCGATCCCGTGCTCTGGAAGCGCGGGTTCCAGGTGGTGCCGAAGAAGAAATCGAGCGGGTTGATGAAACTGAAGAAGCGTAGCGCGTCGGCGAGAAGCGAAAGCACGATACCAATCGTGGTCAGAATTGCGACCGTGGAACAGGCGATCAGCGCGAGGCGGACGAAGATTTCTACTTCGCTGCGGGCGCGCAGGCGCGGCGCTATGCGGCGTTGCGCCCAGAACAGGCCGCCAGCGCCGAGGGCGGCTGCGGCGGCGATCACACCGAGGAAGGATAGCTGCTGGAACGAGGCGTAGGCGCTGGCGGCCGCGGCCTCTTCAGGGCTGGGCTGGCCGATCACGCCAAAACCCGAAGCAATGGCCTGGACGCGGGCAATAGACGCCCGCACTGCAAACGGCTCCTGCTGGGCGACTTCGGCAGGCAGCTGGGCAAGGATGAAGCTGTTGGTCACCGAAGGGCTGAACAGGGCCCAGAGACCGAGAATGACGATGGCTGGCAGGATGGCAAACAGCGCAGCCAGGACACCATGATAGATGGGGCGCGAATGCAGGCGCGCTTCCTTGCCCGTGGCAAGCTTGCGGCTGCGCGACCAGCCAATCTGATAGGAAACCGTAAGTAGGACCAGGAGAAGTGCAGCGATAACGAGGGCGTTCACGGCGAGCGATCCTTCCTGGAGTGCCAGCCCAAAGGGCCTGGCGCTTGTCATGCAAGAGACAGGAAAACCCCGGCAGAGCCGGGATTCTCCAAGGTGTAACAGGACTGCTTACGGCTGGTACTGTTCGGCGCTGTTGAAGGCGTCGAGCTGAGCAGCGAGGAATTCGCTGGAGGCAGGAACCAGACCGGCAGCTTCAAGGGTGCCACCGGCACCGGCCATCTGCTCGGACAGGAAGAAGGCAACGTAGTCTTCGATGCCCGGGATCACACCGATGTGGGCGCCCTTGACGTAGAACTGGAGCGGACGCGAAACCGGATAGTCACCGGCAGCGATGGTGTCCAGGCTCGGCTCAATGCCGGAGACGGTGGCAACCTTGAGGGTGTCGCGGTTCTGGTCGTAGAACGACAGGCCGAACACGCCAACGGCTTCCGGGTTCGACTGCAGGCGAGCCAGGGTTTCGGTGTAGTCACCAGCAATTTCCACCACAACGTCCTGACGCGGGGTCAGGCAAGCAGCTTCCATGGCTTCTTCTTCCATCTCGGGAAGTTCAGCGGCTTCACAGCCAGCTTCCAGAACGCGCTGGTCGAAGACTTCACGGGTGCCGTGGTTGGTGCCGGGGATGGCAACGAAGATGGCCTGGTCGGGCAGCGAAGCGTCGATTTCAGACCAGTTGGTGTAGGGGTTGTCGACCAGTTCGCCGTCGACGGGAACCTGAGCGGCAATGGCCTTGTACAGGTGCACAGGCTCAAGAGCGAAGTCGCCTTGGTCAATGCCGGTGGCGAACACGATGCCGTCGTAGCCGAACACGACTTCACGCACGTCAGTCACGCCATTGGTCTGGCAGCTTTCCAGTTCGCTGGCGCTCATCTTCGAGGACGAGTTGGCGATATCGAGAGTGGCTTCACCGACGCCTTCGCAAAGCTGGCGCTTGCCGCCACCCGAACCACCACCGGCAACGTTCGGTGCGTTGAAGTCAGGGAAGGCGTTGGCGAATTCTTCGGCAACGATCGAAGCGAAGGGCAGCACGGTGGAGGAGCCGGCGATCTGAATGGTGTCGCGCGACTGAGCGTAGGCAGCGTTGGTGCCGAACGCTGCAAGAGCGATAACGGCGGCACTGGCGTAGAGTGCGGTCTTCATGGAATGTCCCTTCCGGAATTCATTTGCAAACATGGCCAGCCATTCGTTGGGCCGCCCTGTGACGCGGCAGACCATAGGAGTGCGCAGCGACAGTTTTATTGCAGTTCGATGACTGGTTTGTGACAATTTAGTCTGTTGAAAATGAAGGCGAAAATCAGCGGCGTGAGAAAAGCGCCTGTCTCTTGCCGATCGGTGCGGATAGGGCGTCAATGGTCGTTAACCACGCCTTTTCCGGGCCTTTGCAGCTCAAACTAGCGGCGCTGTGTGACAGTTTCCGGACATTGTCGCGGGCTGTGCAAAACCCTAGCGCAGCAGTGGACGGACCTCGGCCTGTACCTTGCGCATCAGGGGCAGGAAATGGGCGATCATGCGCGAGGTCGGTGCGCGGGCGACATGGGCGCCGATATTGATGGCAGCCACGACCTGGCCGATGGCGTTGTGCAACGGCACGGCGATTGAACACAGGCCCAGTTCGAGTTCCTGGTCGATAACGGCGAAGCCCTGGGCGGCGATCACGGCCAGTTCCGTGGTGATCGTGGCCGGGTCGGCCTTGGTGCGCGCGGTATAGGCGACAAGATCGGAGCGATCGAGAATCGCCTGGGCCTCTTCGGGCGGCAGCGCGGCCAACAGGGTCCGGCCCATGGAGGTACAATAGGCGGGCAGGCGCGCGCCCGCGCCCAGATTGATCGACATGACGCGACGGGTGGAGGCCCGTGCGATATAGAGAATGTCGGTGCCTTCCAGCACCGCTGCCGAGGTGCTCTCGCCGGTGGCGCGGGAGAGCTCTTCGAGGAAAGGCTGGATCAGCCGGGGCAGGGGCGTGGCGGCGAGATAGGAATGGCCCAGATTGAGCACGCGCGGCGTCAACTGGAAAAACTTGCCGTCATAGGTGGCATAGCCCAGGTGGACCAAAGTCAGCAGGCAGCGCCGTGCGGTGGCGCGTTCAAGGCCGGTGCGCTCGGCCACATCGGTGATCGACATGCGGGCATGGTCCTCATCGAAGCACTCGATCACCGAAAGCCCGCGCATCAGGCCATGAATGATATCCCCGTCCCGCATGGGCGCTGTCCGTCATCTGTTCGGCTGGCGCACAAACTAGCCGGGCGAGAGCGAATGGGGAAGTGGTTATGGGCTTGTGTGCATAGGCTGCGCAAACAGAGTTTGACAGCGGCCGCGACCCTGATATGACGCGGGCAAGGGCCTATAGCTCAATGGTTAGAGCCGACCGCTCATAACGGTCTGGTTCCAGGTTCGAGTCCTGGTGGGCCCACCATCTAACTACCTGATTTTGCTGAATTTTGTTTTGCACTTGCGGACGGCGCTAAGGTCTGTTGAACCTAAGATGCCGCCTTTGCTGGCTTAGTGAAGTCCAAAATTTCGGCTTCTGCCTTGAGATGATCTGGCGCAAATCGCCCATAGACGCGCTCGGTCACGGCGATAGAGCTGTGCCCAAGGTATTGGCTGACCTTCTGCATTGGCACGCCATTGGCGACCAAATGCACGGCGGCAGTGTGGCGCAGGACATGCGGTGTAACGCCCTTGACGCCTGCCGCCTTGGCCGCTGCTGTAAAGCCGGTGCGCAGGCGTTTGATCGGCTCACCTGCCCATTCGATAACGTTGTCAGTCATGGCAGCGCCTTCGGCTGCTGACAGCGCAGCGCGGAGCCCGCTGTTCATCGGCACGATCGCCCGACCCTTGCGCGGGCCAGTTTCGTTTGTGCGCAGGTCGATTGTTCCGCGCTCGAAATCTACCCGATCCCATGTGAGTTCAAGAATGGCGCTCACTCGCCCGGCTGTCGCCAGCATCAGCAGAATGGCAAGCTGGACATGGTGTGCTTTGGGTGCAGCCAGAAGCTTGTCGATCTCCTGCCGGGTCAACCAGCGATCCTTCGGGGCGGGCTTGGCGGGGCGCTCAACTTGCGGAGCAAACGAGATCAGGCGGGCATTGCGCGCCCAGGTCATTACCGTGCGCAGGTGGCCAAGCTCGGTCCAGATCGTGCCATCATGCTTGCCAGCCTTTCGACGGGCGGCGGTATATTTCCGGCAGATTTCAACGGTCAGGTCATCGGGGCGCACCGCGGCAAAATGCTCTTTCATCGCTCGCCATTCGAAGTCCATGGCGACGGCAACGCGGCGCCCTTGCTTCTCCTGCCGGTACATCTCCCACAGGGTGCCGATGGTCAGGCCTTCGGTGCGCAGCGTCTCGCGCTGGTAGATCGCTAGGGCTTCGGTTTCCGCTGCCGCTCGCGTGAGTGCGTCAAGACGATAACGCCGTCGCTTGCCGCTTTCCCACCAGGTGACGGCGAACTTTCCATTGAGGCGACCGATCCGAAGCTCTGCTGACATCTCTGTTCATATTCCTCGATTGCGTCTGCCGGTATTCTGATCAGGCGCTGGCCCAAACGAAAAGCCCGCAGCTCTCCCCTGTGAATAAGGTTGCGTACGTGGTTCGGTGAGCAGCACCAGATCTGCGCCACTTGGTCGGGTGTGTAGGGCCGGGTCATTGGCTCACCTCGTCGGTGATAAAGAAGCCTTTGCCGTAGCCGGCGCTCTTAATTGTGACGCCAGACCCTAGCAGCTTTTTGCGCGCATTTGAGATGGCGACCTTGAGAGCGCTATATTTGCGATCGTAGTTTTTCGGCACCGGGTCATCCGCGAACATGAGATCGAGCAACCAAGCGTTCGATGCTACTCGACCGGTCGCGCCTTCGATCGCACGCAGTATTTGACGCTCGCGCGGCTGAAGCCGATAGGCGCACATCACGTGCTCAAGTGTGGGGCTGGCGATCTGTTGGCGGCAGCACCGGCAGGCGACTGGTCGAAATTGACGGCGGAAACCTCCCGATTTACCCGCAAGTGGTCTTGCAGCACGGTCGGTCTGTCCCGGCAACAGGTAGACGCGTGCGCCTTTGCGTTGGCTTCGTTCGACCGTGTATCCAAACGGCGCAATCTTTAATGCCAGCCCATCAAATGCGGCGTAAAGCGTGGCATACATTTCATGTGGCTCTGGCCCGCCTTCCAGGTCGCCATCATAGATCGCGTTGAAACCCCGCTCACAAGTCAGCCAGCCGTCCGTTTCAGGCTTGGCCGCATTTAGCAGCGCTTCAAACACCACTTCCTCATTCTCGCTCAGCTCGACCAGCTTAGGGATTTGCGACGCAGCGAGTGAAAGGGTGCCTTGGCCGCACGCAGGGCAGTGCGCGGTATTGAGACGGGTAAATGGCGGCAAAGGACTTGTGAGCATAGTGACCCCATGACTTGCACAGGGATCGAACTATTCATTGCTAAAAAGGCAATGATCGCTGAATTCCTGTAACACAGCATAGTTGGTCGCTCCACTTTCGTCAATCAGAAGCAATTTTGGATTGTGCTTTGAGTATAACGTTGCCTTTTTGGCAATGATGTATTGCCTCAATTGTCAACGTTGCTTTTTTGGCAATGAAAATCAAGCACTTAAGGGGTTGCGATTTATTTTGAATACTGCATATTGATCTTGTTCTGATGCTATCTCAGAGGAATTGGCAGGATGTACGCCACTGCAACAAAACCCACGCTCATGATCCGCCTCCCTGCGGACCTGAAAGCTTGGCTTGAGAAGAAGGCCCGCCATGAGGCGGCGTCTCAAAACACACTCGTTGTCCAGGCGCTGCGCCGGGCACAAAGCGAAGAGGAAAAGTCGAAATGACCACCACCCACGACAACGACGCGCGCCTGATCGACCTAGGCAACACGCTTGCCGGTCAGATCCGCACCGCGCTGGATGCGTTCGAAGCTCTTGAAGTCGAGGCGCCGGACCCTGCCGAGGAAATGGCGCGCGGCGAGCAGATCATGGCGCCCAGCCAGGCGACCGTTGCTGAGATGCTGGCGCTCAAGCCCGCAACGCTGCTGGGCTTCTATGCCCTCGATCTCGCGGCAAAATGGGCTGATGGGCAGTCGCCCGGCTTTGTCCCGGCAGAAGGCGAGGCCGTCTAAATGCAACCGTGCGGGCAAAAAAACGCCCGCGCTGATCACTCAATGCGGGCGGCAGGTCAAATAATATGTACGTTGCTCTAATAGCAATGATCGCCGCCTTTCACAACAGAGAAAGGCGAACGCGATGTTCGCACAATCAAACTGCCGGACCATCCGGCCACTGCCGATATCCATTGGCTTCACCCCGGCACTTCCCGTCGATGAAATCGGCTGGTGCTGGTCTGCTCTCGATGGGCTCTATGGCCAGATGGAGCGCAATTCCCGGCTCTACCGCACCAAAGCCTATTCCGGGCATATGATGCGTGTCTTGCTGCTGGCCGAAAACCTTCCTCACGCCGCTGCCGAAATCGGCTTTCGTGGCACCTGCACGGGGCTGGCCAAAGTCATCGAGACTGGCGGGGCGATTGCCGCCGGTGCAGAGATAGAGGTTCACGCCTTCCCAAGCCTGCCCGACCTCGACGGCTGGCGGTGCGACCCGCTGCCCGAATTTCTCGGCATCGGCCAAGAGGCGTCGGAGTTTGAGCATATCAATCGCGCTCGAAACTGGCTCGGCGGTTTGTACGACGACGCCCGAACCGCGCCGCACGACCTGCGGGTCGAGATCGCTTTGCTCTGGCACGCCCTCCCGCGCGCCGAGATCGAGCAAGAATATCTCGGCACCTCTCCCACGATCGAGAAGATGCGGATAGCCGCCTTGGCACTGGCCAAGCGACTGCGCACCGATTTGGTCGATCTAGACGCGGAAGTTGCCGCGCAACACGAACCGGCGATGGCTTGACCATGGGGCGACACGACACAGCATTTTCGCCAGAAGGGGTCGGCCTGACTTTGGCCGACCTCGAGGAGCGCGCGGGAGGAGTTGAGCAGATGGACGTACCGCGCGCGATTGCCCGGCCTGACAACACACCGGACCAGTCAACAGCGGAGCTGCGGAAATGGGTCTTTCTCACCGGCCCGACCCGCTTCCGTCACATCGACACGGGCGAAGAAATGCCGGTACGCAGTTTTGACCTTAAATTTCGCCGCCTCATCCCCATGATGGACTTTCTGCCCAATGGCACAGTGGTCAACAAGCCGCGCGAGGTTTCGCCTTCCGATTGGCTTGTCGGCTATGGCTTTGGCCGTTCGGTGACTGACACCATCTATTTACCGCAACAGTCGGACAGCGACCCGGTCGTGGAGATTGATGGCGTCCAATACCTCAACGCCTATCTGCCGGCCCATGTGCCCGCTGCCGCGCCAGTGTTTAAAGGACACCCCGCCGTGAAGGCGTGGGAACAGCATTTGCGCAACTTGCTGCCCGACGACTGGCGCACACTTCTGCTCTGGCTGGCGCACAATGTGCAGCACCCGGGCAAGAAGATCCTCTGGGCACCGATCATCAAAGGCACACAAGGCGACGGCAAGACCTCGATCGGCAAAATGCTCGGCGCCGTGATGGGCAAGAGCAACGTCAAAATCGTGGCGCCGGAAACCCTGTTCTCTGACTTCACTTCCTACGCTGAGGGCGCCTGTGTTGCTTTCCTCGAAGAAATCCGGGTGAAGGGGCACAATCGCCACGATGCGATGAATAAGCTCAAGCCCCTGATCACGAATGACGTCATCGAAGTCGTTCGGAAAGGCCAGGACGGCCGGAACGTCCCAAATGTGACGAACTACATGGCCTTCACGAACTTCGACGACGCCTTGGTGCTGGATGAGAACGACCGCCGTTGGGGTGTGTTTTTTACCCCATTCGAGAGCCGCGCAGCGCTGGTAGAGGCCGGCATGGGCGATGAGTATTTTGACCGGCTGCACGGCTTCATTGAGAACGCTGCTGGCGTGTTGCGGGCCTGGCTGCTGTCGATCGATCTGTCGGCGTTCAATCCGAAATCGGCGCCGCCCATGACCACGGCCAAGCGCGCCATGATTTCCAGCTCGATCAGCCAGGAAGCGGCAACGGTGCTGGAGATGATCAAACTCGGTCGTGAGGGTGTCGGGCGGCATGTGGCGGCGACCAACTGCGTCAACGCGGCGCTGAAACAGGAATTCAACGCGCCGATCCAGACCAGCAGAATGGCAACCGTGTTTACTGAGTTGGGTTGGCACGTTCTGCCCTTCGAGGTGAAATGGAAGGGACAGGCCCGCAAGGTCTATGTGTCCAATGAGGTCGATTGGCCGAAGTCCGAACCCCAATTGCGCGCGATGGTGCGCGACCATCTCGACGCTACCCTGAACCATGATCAGATTGACCGCGCGGCAGGTCGGGAGTTCGCCTCTGGAGGCTGGTAGCTTCCGACCCGCTCCCGACCTTTGCCGGTCACTCACGACCCCAATTCGGTCGCAAGTCGGAAGCTGGGTCGTATGCAAGCAGACAACTCCCGACCCACACAAAAGCCTGAAATTGCTTAGATTTATGCCGATTGGTCGTAAGGTCGTAAGCTGAACAGAGTTTTGTAGATGATGGAAAATACCCACAAAAAGGGACATTTCCGCGCCAAAACCCAGCCGCCGCGCAGAATGCCGACCACTTCCGACCTCACGACCCCCGATGCTGGCAAATACTGACATCTCGCGCGTGTAGGCGACCCCACCACACCGCCCCAACCATCAGGCTGCATTCTGGCTCCGAATAAAATACCGGAGCGATATTGTGCAGCACGCATTTGAGAAGCGCCGCTCACCTGGACGGCCCAAGGGCGCCCCCAACAAGACCACCGTGCAGGTGAAAGCCGCGCTCGAAAAAGCCTATGACGGCATTGGTGGCCTTGAAGCCTTCACCGCCTGGGCGCGCGAAAACCAGACCGAATTCTATAAGCTATATGCCAAGCTGCTGCCGCTGGAGGTCCGTGCTGATATCAAGCATGAGGGCGCCGTCACGATCATCGTGGACACAGGCATTCCCCGCACGCCCGATGGCCCATTGGTGGAGGCGCGCCCATGTTGACCGCCAAGCAACAGCGCTTTGTCGATGAGTACATGGTCGATCGCAACGCCACTCAAGCTGCAATCCGGGCGGGTTATAGCGAGGCAACCGCGCAGGAACAGAGCTCGCGCCTGTTATCAAATGTTATGGTCGCCAAAGCAGTGGCTGACGCCACCAAAGCTCAGTCACAACGCACATTGATCAATGCCGATCGGGTGCTGGAAGAGATCGCCGCGCTGGCCTTCTGGGATCCAGCATCGCTGGTGGAGATCATGGTCGAGGTCGCGCCGGGCGAATACAGGTTCGAAGGGATAACCGAGCCCAAGCATATTCAATTGCTGCCGGAAGAAGTGCGCCGGGCAATCGTGGGCTGGAGTTGGGATCGAAACGAGAATTTCACGCTCAAGCTGGCCGATAAGAGCAGGGCGCTCGACATGCTGGCCCGCCATCTGTCGCTCTACAACGACAAAGTGCAGGTGAACATGCTGGACGGCCTTGCCGAGCGCTTGGACCGCGCCAGGGCTCGCATTGATGCTCTGCCGGTCGATGACGACGACGCCCGCCAGGCGGTGGAAGGCGACGGAGATGAATAAAGACGAGCTTGTCAGCATCGTGGAAGCCGCCGCCGAGCGCCACAATGTCCCCGCCGACGCCTTGCTGGCGATTGCGAACCTCGAAAGCACTGGCGACGTCAACGCCAAAACCCCCCGATCGAGTGCATCCGGCCTATTCCAATTCGTTGACAGCACCGCCGCCGAGTATGGCCTGACCGGCTCGAAACGGAATGATCCAGAAGCCCAGGCCGACGCTGCTGCCAAGATGATGGCAACCAATAGTCGCTCGCTGACCCGCGTGCTCGGACGTGAGCCCGACGCCGGCGAACTGTATCTGGCCCATCAACAGGGACTTGGCGGTGCAACTGCGCTGATCCGTGGCGGCGATGGCTTGGCTGTGGATGTTCTGACAGGGGTTTATCGCTCCCGCGCAAAAGCCGAGGCGGCAATCAGGCTCAATGGTGGTGATCTGAGCATGTCCGCGTCTGCCTTTGCCGGAAAGTGGATCAACCGTGCCAATCGGGAAGTTGGGACAATTCCCAGCGGCAAAATTCCCAATACGGTTGCCAGTGTGGTCGATGTGGTCCCGCGCTCGGTGCAAGGCTTCCCGACCCCGCGTCCGATCAATCCGAGCAGCCCGCCATTGCCGCGCCTAGACCCGCGAAAGCCGAACCGGATGGACCTTGCCGCCGATGCGCGGACCGGACAGCAACGCCTGCCTGACCTTTTGCCGACCACTATGTCATTTGCCGGCCAGGAGCGCGGCCCGGTGTCTGTCGCTCCCCGCAAATCCGCGCCGCTCCCCATCGGCGCTCAATCGTCGTTCGCAGGGCAGGACGCCGCCAAATTCCTAGCCGGGCCTGCGTCTGTGCAAAAAGACCAAAGCCGCCTGACCACGCCCGCTGCCCTGCCTGAGCCGACTGCCGGGCTGAACAAACAGCAGGTCGAGGCTGCGACCGGCTTCCGCCTGGGCAATGGATCCGTGTTGACCAGCACCGTCGAAGTCGAGAACCCGGCCTATGCCAGGCTGATGGAGCGCGTGCAGCAAGGGGAAATGGAGCTTCGGGGTATCTCTGCCGGTGGCATGGCGCTGTCGAGGGATGCCCGCGCCCGTTACGACGCGTCATTGAAAGCGCTAGAGGCGCAACGCCAGCAGCTTGCCAACACCAGCCGCACCATCAACGTGCAGCGCCAGCAGCGGGCGCCTGTGGCCGTCCCGGTGCAATCTGGCGGTGGCAGCAGTAGCGGCGGCGGGCAGTCGTTCCAGGGCACGCATACCGGGCGCACATATAATTCCGGCCAGAAATATTCCATGGGCGGCGACACCTACACGGCCAACGCCAATGGCGGCTTCACCAATGACAGGACGGGCCGCACGCAAGGCAAGGGCTCGACCTATTACGATCCAGACAGCAATACGTTCCGCGTGCGGTGAGGCGCAACGCGACTGGACGCCTCCGGTCTGCTGGTTAAGATGACCAGCATTGTTTGGGGGCGTTTATGTTCTTTACGAGATTGGCGACGTTGCTCGCCTGGCTGGGCTTGCTGGCCGTGGTTTTGCACCTTGGATATACGGCCTACATCGCCAACGTCCTGGCAAATGCTGCCGAGGGGCAGGATCTAGCCTATCTCGCGTCGTCGGGTAATTTTGCCAAGGCGCTATCTGAGACTGTGCCAGCCCTTGCTGCTGTGATCGCCCTTGGTGTGCTGGCTGAGATCAGCCGGGCGGTGCGACGATAGTGAAAGGGGCGGGCATCGCCGCCCCTTCCGTGACTAGGCCTTGAATGCTGCGAGATAGCGCTCAATCCACTCCCGAACCTCGGGGCGCGCTTCGTATCCGGCAACTTCGCCCGACATTTCGACAACATTTACGCTGTCGTCTCGGTCAAGCAAGGTCATCATCACATCGCGGATCTGGATAGCCGAGAGCGTGCTGGGCAACCAGTAGGTGGATTGCTGCAGATGTAGGGCGCCTGCTTCACGCAAAGCAGCGTGGAGTGCAGGATAATTTTGCGATGGTCGTCGCAAGTCATAAGTCAGCTCAAAGAGCTTAACGAGGGCAGGCTGGAGTGGTGGCATGGGTTAATCCTTTTGTTGCCATCACGCCCCGCGCACGCTACACCCACCATTGTTAGAGAGAGGGAGCAGCGCTTTTCGTTCGGCGAGATGCGTTCGCACCGAATCGCGGGACGGCCTCCAAGGAGGCTGTCCCTTTTTCCCCCATTTTTTCGATTGACGCCAAAGGCCGGGCTGAGTTTTCCACGGTCAGCCCCGTTTTCACCAGGTATTCCCTGTGGATTTTGGGCATTTGTTGAGCCAGGCAGCACTGCGCCCCTGCTTACTGCACCGGCTTAAAGCTCCAGAAGTCTGCCGGGCAGTCGTCAATCGCTGCTGCGGCCCCGGCAAGCGGGAACCGCGCACCACTGCCATCGGCAAACCGGACATAGGCGCTGTTGCCGGCCTGGAGTGCATCGCGGGCTTGCTCATACCATGCGGCCTCGACGCGGCTATTCGAGCGCATGTTGCCCTTGTCGTTCATGGGCAGCTCCAGCGGGTCATTGTCATCCACGATCAGCGTCACAATGGAATTGGGCTCGGGCTCTTTGCCGCTCAGCATAAAGCTGATGCCGGTGATCGGGTGGCCAAATGCACCAGTGCATGAGAGGTGAATTTGATTGCCCGGGCCAAGCTCGACATACGCCTCGAATGAGCCCTGACCGAAGCCTTGCACCCACTCTTGAGCCACGACCGGCAAAGCGGTTGGTAGAAGCATGATCACGGCCAAGAATGCCGGTGAATTCTTGAACATGGTCGCGCCAACCTTTCCCACCGAAACTCACAGGCACTTATTTCAGAGGTGCCGCGATGCCGATCATCACCCCGCCCGAACCGCTTGTCCATGCCGTCGCTGATCTGCCGACCGTCATGGGCCTGAGCGCGTCCACTATCGACAAGCTGCTCAAGTCCGGTGAGCTGCCCAGCCGCAAGGCCGGGCGCCGTACGCTGGTCCTGCGCAGCGATGTTGCCGCCTACCTGCAATCGCTGCCGCTGCGTGCCGAGCCGGTCAAGGTGCCGGTCGATGACAGCCTGCCCAGCGTGGCTGATGACCCGGCCAATCCCAGCCCACTCGACCGCATTCTCGATGCGGAAATGCACCGCGAACTTGCTGCGCGACTGGCTGGCCGTGACCCGCAAGCCGAGCTTGAAGCGATGGCCATGAAGCCACGTTCGGGTGTCGCCAATTCCAATGAGAAGCAGCCGCCAGCGGCTGGCCCTGACATTTGAGGAGACGCGGCATGACCCGCAATTATCACGCCGAAATCGCCGATCTCGACCGTCGCATTGCCGACGCCGACCGCGATATTTCGATCCTGAGCTTTCGCCAGGTCGAAGGCGAGGACGTCACCAAGGAAATGGACCGCGCCCGCGCCAAGCACCAAGCGCTTACATTGGAGCGCGACACCTTGCAACGTGCCCTTGCCGGCGTTTCGGCTAAGGCAGAGGACGATGCTAAGGCCCTGCGGCGCCAAACCGTCAAGGAAAACCGCCAACTTGGCCGAGAGAAGGTCAAGCGCCTCAAGGTGCTGGCCAAGCGCGTCGATGCGATGGCTGCTGAGTTTGGTGAGGTACTGCGTGAGATGCACCAGATCGATCACGCCATGAGGGAGCACGGCATCAAGGGCGAGTTCATGTTCGCCGGCAAGATGGGGCAGGGCCAGTTGAGCCAGATCGCCCGGCTGCACCTCGATCGCGCGATGGCCAAGGATCATGAGAAACCCGATCGACCCATGGTTGAGAGCGCCACGGTAGCCTGGGGCGAAGTCCTGACCCTGCCGGATGAGGTTGAGTGATATGGCCAAAGTCCCGACCTATGTGCCTACCGTCCAGGAGCGGCCCGCGCTCCAGTCTGAAATCAGCGTTCGCGCCTCTGGTGACGACTTCGGCGCGGCCATTGGCCGGGGCATGCAGTCGCTCGGCCAGGGTGTGCAGCGTGCATCGGACAATATCGCTGACCTGAACACCCTGATCGCCCAAGCCGATGCCAAAAACGCGCTCAATGAGTTCACTGCTTGGACGACCAACGCAGCATATGGCGATGGCGGCTATCTAACGTTGCAGGGCAAAACCGCGCTGGACGCATATGCAGAATACGATGGCAAGTTGCGCCAGGCTCGCTCGAACTTCTCTAAAAATCTCAGCCCTGCCGCCCGCGCTGTTTACGACCAAGCATCTACGGCCCGCGTCTTGTCTGCCCAGCAGTCGGCCTTGGTGCATCGGGCCGACCAACAAAAGTCCTACATGGTCGGAACCTCGACGGCCCGGCAGGAGCTTCTGGCCAATGAGGCACTGATCCATGCCGGCAATCCCGCCAAGATGAATTCGGCGCTGGCTTTGGGCGTGAACGAAGTTCGCGAGCAGGGCGCATTGCTGGGCTGGGATGAGCACACGACCAAGCTCAAGGTGCAGGAATACCAGTCGGCAACACTCTCCAGTGTTGCGCTCCAGATCGCGCAAGAGGATCCAATTGCAGCGGTAGAGTTCCTTTCCGAACAAGCCGGCAAAATGACGCCCCTCGACGGCATGAAGCTCGTTGATGCCCTCGCACCGATGGTTGCCGACGCTGCTGCCCGCGATGCCGTGACGAGGGGCTCTGCGCCGATGGTTGCGCCGGGCAGTGCTGTCGATCTCATTGCAGGATTCGAAGGTTTCAGCAGCTCGGCATATAATGACCCTGAGCTATCCGACACCGGGCAGCAGGTTGGACCAAACATCTACCGCGCTGGGTTTGGTAGCAACACGGTTACGCGTCTCGATGGCAGCGTGGTCGAGGTCAATCCTTCCACGGTCGTGACCGAGGCTGATGCCAAACGTGATTTGGCGCGGCGCCTGTCAGAAGAATTCATTCCGCGTGCCATCGAGGCGGTAGGCGTCGAGGCATGGTCACGGCTCGACGGCACGACGCAAAACGTGCTGGCGTCACTGACCTACAACTATGGTTCGCTGCCTGCACCTGTGGCCCGCGCTGTCGTCACTGGCGATAGAACAGCCATCGCCGCCGCGATTGAGGGGCTGGCCGGTCATAACGGAGGCATCAATGCCGATCGGCGCAGGAAAGAGGCCGCGTTAGTCCGCAATGGCCTTGGCGCTGGCGTTCAGTTCAGCCCGCGCGTCGAGGCCGTGCTTTCTGCATTGCCTGCCGATATGTCGGTGCAGATCCGTGAAGCCGCTGCCGACGAGATTGGGCGCGAAAATGCCGCCCGCGCTGCGGAGCGACGGGCTGCGTCTGCCATTGCGAAAGAAACGTTGGCGCTGGGGATTGTCACCGGGAATGTGACCTCCGAGCAGGAGATTTTGCAGCACCCTGACCTCGATGACGGGGACAAGGTGACGCTGATCAACTCGCTTCGATCCGAGCAGGGGGCGACCGCCGAGGCCCGTGCCTATGTGTCCGCTCGCGCTGCTGGCGAGAACCGCGCGCTCAATCCGTATTCGTCCGACGATCGCTCACTGGCCGACAAGGCCTATGAGCTTGAGATGTCCACAGTGCCGCCCGAACAGCGCGACACAGTGAGCATGGAGTGGGTGCGCGACACTGGAATGATCCCCAGCCCGATGATTGCCGCCGTGCGCCAGGGCCTCAATTCCAATGATCTCGGGGCGGTCGCTGCGGCCATGGAAATGTCGGCCAAGCTATCGGCAGATGCGCCCATGGCGGTCGGGCACCTCGATAGTGCTTCGGAAATCGAGCAGGCGGCGGCTCAGTACGCCGCGATGGTCGATGGGAAAGGCTGGAGCGCAGAAGAAGCCGCGCGGTTCGTCATCGATCAACGCGACCCGAAAGACCGGGCAAATGCCGAGTTGCTCAAATCCGCGTGGACCGAAGCGGCCAAGGGGCTGGGTATTGGTGATGTGCTGGGGGCCTTCGGGGACAACATATTGCCGGGTGGACCTGTTGCCGGGCTCACACCCCTCCAGCAAGAGGCGGTACTTGCCGACTATCTCAGCGCCGCCGAAGCCGCGTTTAAGGGGCCGGCTCAGGGTGATGTTGGCATAGCGCGCTCGATGGCCCTTGCCGAGATCAAGCGCACCTATGGCGTCTCCACAGTATCGGGGCAGGAGGTGATCATGCCGTTCCCGCCCGAAATGCTCTACCCCCCGGTCGGGGGATCGCACGATTATATCCGCGACATGGCAATGGCTGATGTGCGCCAGGTCGCCCCGGATGCCCAGAATGTCATGCTGACGGCGGTGCCTGAGACTGCTCAGGACGTACGTTCGGGCAAGCCTCCGCGCTATGCCCTGACATTTGTTAGGCCCGATGGTGTGATTGATCAGGTGCCGGGGTTGTTCGTGGTGGACACTGACCAGCTCCAGCAGCTCGCCACACTCGATACCGAGGAAAGGCGCCTGCGTTTCGAGATCGAACGGGCCTACAAGTCTGCTCTCAGCGACCGGCCCATGGATTTCACCCGAACCTATATCGAGCGCATGAGCGGGGGGCTTGTCGGACCGCCGACGCCTGCCGAGGTAGTGCCGGGCTTCGCTGACCTCGATGCGCAATTGACCGACATTGGCCTGCGCCGCGATGCGCTGCTGGGCCGTCCTGCCTCGCTGGGTAGCGCCGTGCCGATGGTCGATCCTGCCGACGCTGAGGCCGCATGGCTTGAGCAGCAATCCTCAAGCTTTGGAATGATGGGAGGGGCGGCGCGATGATCGTTCCACGCGAAGAAACCAACGTGGTGCCCAATGCCGGCGCCCTCGATCTGACACCAAGGCAGACTGATGCGCCCAATGCGGGTGATGTGATCTCCGCTGCCTTTCGGCAAGAAAATCCGATTGTGTCGTTCTTTTCCCAGCACAGGGCAGGGGGTGACCGTGATCCGTCGCACAATCCCTGGACCGAAATTCAGGGCACGCCCTATGAGGCGCATTGGGATCGGTTCTCGGCATCTTTCAACGCCGGTCAGACAGCCGCTCTCAAGCAACAGATCGATATGGAGCTGGCCGACCGGCGAACCCTCGCCGCTTCCGGTGGATGGGGCATGCTCGCCGGCATGGGGGCGTCTGTGTTGTCGCCTGATGTGCTTCTACCAGGGGGCACCATCTATCGCGGGGTCCGCACCGGCCAAGCCGCGCTGCGCACCGCAATGTCAACGGCGGGTGCCACGGCGCTGTCAACGTCGATGGCCGAAATGGGACTGCTGGCGACCCAAGAGCTGCGGACACCTCAAGAGGCAGCGGTGAATGTCGGCATGTCGGCCATTCTCGGCGGTGTGCTGGGCGGTACGATTTCCGGGGTGTTCTCCGGTGGCGACTGGCTGCGGCTGTCCCGCGGCATGGAAGATGAGGCGATCGCAGCCAATGACATGCGGCTGCTGGAAGAAAACGAGAATGCTGTGCTCGCCGGCATCAAGTCCTCAGATGCTGGTGCTATGGCGCGGCGCGTCCCGAAGCTTGGCGAGAACACCATCGCCGGGCGCGCTGCTGCCACAGTGGGAGCAGCCACGGCCCAGCTCAACCCTGCCTTGCGAGCGCTGCACTCGGCCTCGCCAGTATTTCGCGACATCGCAACTCGGCTGTTTGAGAACCCGATCTACGTGAAGGCCAATCTTGCCGGTGAAACCAGCGGGCCGGCTGTCGAGACGATGGTCAAGCAATACCAGGGCAGTCTGGCGCGCGGGCTTGAGCAATACACCGCCGCGTATGGCGAGCATCGCAAGGCGGGCGGGCAGCTTTCTCGCGCCGAATTCAGCGAGGCCGTGAGCCGCGCTATGCGCCGGGCTGACAGGAGCACCGACCCGGCAGTTGCCAAGGCTGCGCAGGCGTGGCGATCGAGCCTGTTTGACGCGGGTAAGGACGAGGCGATCAAGCTCGGCATGCTGCCGGCTGATGTCTCGGTCGAGACAGCTAGCAGCTACCTGACGCGCATGTACAATCGACCTCTGATCGAGGCCCGCGAACAGGAGTTCAAAGCCATCGTCCGCAAATGGCTGGACCAGGAGGTGCGAAACGCGCAAATCCGGTTCGACAACGGCAAGCTCGACCCTCGCTATGCGACCGATGTGCGACCACCTGAATTCCTGAACGATGCCGACCGGGCAGGGTACGTCAACGAAATCACCGACGCCGTGTTCAACAAGATCACTGGCCGCGAGTTTGACATGGACATGCCCCGCGACCTTGTGGTGACGGATCGCGGCCCCCTGGCCAAGCGTACATTCTCGATCCCCGACCATCTGATCGAGCCCTTTCTCGAGAACGACATCGAGGTGATCGCGCGCCGATACGCCCGCGTCATGGGCGCCGACATTGAGCTGACCCGGCAATTTGGCAGTGTGGACCTGGCTGACCAGATCAAAGATATCAAGACCGACTATGCCAAGCTGCGCGCCGCCGTGCAGGCCGGTGTCGATCCTGAAACTGGCGCGCCGCTGTCCAAGAAGCTGACCGCGAAACAGCGCGAGGCTGAGATCAAGAAACTGTCGCAGCGGGAAAAGTCAGACCTGGCCGACCTGAAAGCCCTGCGGGACATGATCCGGGGCACGCACCTGGCCGAATTGCAGGGCAAGATCGGCACGCGCGCCATGCGGGTGGCCGGGCAGTTCAATTTTATCCGGGCCTTGGGCGGTGTGGCACTGTCCAGCGTCACCGATGTCGGTCGGCATGTGATGGTTCATGGCTTTGACGGTCTGTTGCGCGATGGGCTCGTACCGATGATCCGTAACCTCAAGGGCTTCAAGATGGCTGCTGCCGAGGCCAAGCTTGCCGGGACGGTGGTCGAGCGCGTCCTCAACACCCGGCTGGCCACTATGGCTGAGCTGACCGATCCGTACTCGGCCCGGTCGCCTTTCGAGGCCTTTATGGAAAACTCGGCAACGGTGTTTTCCAAGCTGACGCTGCTCGACCAGTGGACCGACGCAATGAAATCGGTTGCCTCGACCATCACGCAAAACCGCGTCCTACGTGGGTCGGGCACTTATGCCAATCTGCCGAAGCGCGAGCGGGCCTATTTGGCCTATCTCGGCATCGACGGCAGCATGGCCGAGCGCATTGCTCGGCAGTTCGAGGCGCATGGCCTTGAGGATGGCGGCGTGCGGGTGGCGAACAGTTCGGATTGGGATGATGATTGGGCGCGGCGGGTTTTCCGTGCTGCCGTGGCGAAGGATACCGACACAACCATTGTGACCAAGGGCATTGGAGACATCCCGCTGTGGATGAATACCCCTGCCGGCAAGCTGGTCGGGCAATTTCGGTCTTTTGCTTTAAGTTCCCACCAGCGAGTTTTGATGCGGGGATTGCAGGAGCGACCCGCCGCCATGGTATCCGGCATTATCTTCTCCATGATGATGGGAATGCTGGTTTATGCGCTGAAATCCGCCGAAAGCAATCGGCTGGATGACCTGAGCACAAACCCGTCTCGCTGGGTTTTGGAAGGCTTGGATCGATCTGGGATATTCAGCGTGTTTTTCGAGGCAAACAATGTGATGGAGCGTGCGCTAGGCGTTGGCGCCTATGGCGCGTTTGCTTCCCTGTTTCCCGACGCAGACCAGGACGGAAAGTCGAGCCGCTACGCCATGCGTTCGGAAGCGGCTGCGCTGTTGGGACCAAGCGCGGATCTAGTTGACACTGCTGTGCGCGCCGTCTGGGCAATCAAAGGAAGTGGCGACGGGCTCAGCGAAGGCGATGTGAATTCGATCCGCCGATTGCTGCCCTATGCCTCGCTGCCGGGTATTCGCTCGCTGGTGGAGTGGGTCGGTGTTCCGGCAGTGACCGGCAAGTGATCCTTGGCCCGCGGCGAACTCACCGAGCGGGCTGAGGGGCGGGGTGGAAACGGGTCATATCGTCCACCCCGCCTTGCCGCGGTACTGTGAACTTAGATTTCGGCGTCACCTTGGCTGTCTGTCGCTGTGAACTTGAGTTGTTTTTTGAAGGCTGACAGGCACCGACCTTGATACACGAAGAAGTGTGATGTAGCTCAAAGATGTCAAAGAGGGATTTTTTAGCCGATGGTGAAGACTTATCAATTTTCTCGTTTGGGCGCTGAAGGGCCTACCTATGAAGACCTCCTTGCAGATTGGCGCAACCAGTGTGAAACGTTCGACGAGGACTTTGATACTTACAGCGCTATCCCCTTCAGCGTGTTCAAGGAAATCCAAGAGCGAGATGCCGAAAACACCGGTCTCTACGCGGTTTGCCATGATGATGGGTTTGATGCCGTATGCATGGTAAACCACGCGCGTATTCCTAAGCATGATGGCCCAGTGTTGAGGGTGCGACACATACTCCTGTCGCCGACATTCGACTTCGGAGAGCTTGACATCGCTGAATATGGTGGTGCACTTGTTCGCATCCTTCAGGGAGCGCTTGCGTTATCGTCTGAAGGTAAACTGCAAGCCCGCTACATCAAGTTGCATGCTCGCAGTCCCGCTGACTTTCCGTTTTTCACCGCCCTTCAAACGGCGTTAGACGGAACTTCCGTGTTCGAGTCTGTAAAAATGGCTGGTGCATGGTTACATATAACGAAGAAGTAACCGCCTACAGGGTATGGTTGCGATCACATCGAGGGACGGACAATGAAGATTGAGCAAAACGACGAACTGCTATCAGCAGTCGTATCTGCCATCAGGAACGTCGGCCTGACCGCTTTCAAGAAAACCTCTCTGTTCGCTTCAAATGAGCGATTGATTGAGGTGAAGAAGGCAGCGTGATTGCTTGATCACCGCTGTAGATTGAAGCCCCGCTTGTGCGGGGCTTTTTATTTGTCTGGTTAATGGTGTGGACTGTCGCCGAATTCAGTTCGGCAGTCCCCATGCTGAGTATGTTCATAGCTGCGCTGGCCTAGGGGCGAAAGCCTATTCGGACCGCAGGCAAGATATGGGATCCGCAGCATTGGGGTTGTCCGTAAACACCACCCATTTGTCAGCGGCAGCAGGAACATCAGTGACATAGAGCCAGAGGAACGATGTCACCGGGTGTGAGCTGATGTCGCCTTCATATACCCAGCAGTCGGCGGCGTTGGGTGGCCCCTCAATAACCCAAACATCTGCTGCTTCCGGCGCGTCAGTCACGTATACATCGCTGGCAAGGGCCAGGGCAGACGTTCCGCCGAGAATTATCAACGCGGAAAAGACCTTCGCACAGAAGCTCCACTTGTCGGTTGCGGTTTGGATCATGTCGGTTGCTCCCTCACGCCTCGATCAACCTTGCCGGGGCTCTCGGCAATCGGTCAAGCGGAATGAGAACAAATGCGAACATGCGGACGGCACTCAGGTCTGCCGAACCTGATTTTGAGAACACCCCATGAACCGATTGCGCTGGATGCGTTGCAAAAGTGGCACTTTGCGCCAAGCTGCGCCGGTTGCGCGTAGATGCCATCTGCTCATAACGGTCTGGTTCCAGGTTCGAGTCCTGGTGGGCCCACCATTTTCACTTTCCCAGGCGCATATATATGCCAGCACCGCGTGCGATGGCGCAGATTGTGGTCCAGTGGCTACCCAGCCCCGGAACGCATCCTGCGCGCCGCGGCGGGCCATGGTCTGGCTGGTCTTGGCGTCAAGCAAAACGGCTTTGCGAGCGGAGAATGTGATTACGCATGGCGTCTGCCGCGGCTTGCGGATCCGCCGCCGCGATCGCCTGGGCAATACGACTGTGTTCCTCGATGGCGTCGGACACCGCTGTCGGTGGCTGCGACATGCGAAACAGATGCACATGGAGGTGCAGGGCGGACAGCGCGTCTTTTATGACGGTGTTGCCGCTGGCCACGGCGATGGTGTGATGGAAGGTTTCGTCGAGGCGCGAGAAACCGGCATAGTCCTGAGGCGTATGGATGTCGTGATCTGACTCCATGCGCCGGCACTGCGCGAGCAGGTTGGTGCGCTCCTGCTCGCTCATTCTTTCTGCGGCGCGCGCCGCCATGTGCGGTTCGGTGAGCAGGCGAAACTCATAGATCTGCTCAAGACGGTCCGGTGCGATGCGATCAGCGACGCGATAGCCGACCAGATGAACCTTGACGACCAGACCCTGGGCTTCAAGGCGCGCCAGCGCCTCGCGAATGGGGGTCTGAGAAACGTTGAGCGATCGGGCCAAGGCATCGACCGAAAGCTTGGTGCCCGGCGCAATGCTGTGGGTCATCAATTGCTCGAACAGCCTGGCATGAACCTCTTCGGTCAATGCCGGGGGGCGCCGGATGTCGGTCAATGAACGCATTGCCGTCCCTCGTCTTGACAGTGCCAGAGCAATACCACCAGTATGGCCCGGCGACAATCAGATATCCTATAGGATTTGGCGTGCCCCAAATTGATGTCAATGACCTGCGCCGGATTGCGACCAGCATCCTGATGCATGCCGGCGTGCCGGAGCCGCTGGCGGACTTGCAGGCGGACCTGCTGCTCGAGGCCGAGTTGCGCGGCGTCCCTTCCCACGGCCTGCTCCGGCTCCGACGCATCGTGGAGCGTATCGCCAATGGCTGCGCCAATCCCGTTGCAACGGGGCATCACGTCTGGCGCCGGGACGCTTTCCTGGAAGTCGATGGGGAGATGGGGCTGGGGCCAGTGGTTGCCGATGCCGCGCTTCAGGCGGTCTGCGCCAAGGCCAGGCAGACGGGCATTGCTGTTGCGGCCATTCGCAATTCCAACCATATCGGCATGCTGGGATTTTACGCCGAGCGGGTCGCTGCGGCAGGGCAAACGGTGCTGGCCTTTTCCACCAGCGAGGCCCTGGTGCATCCATGGGGCGGGCGAAAAGCCATGCTGGGAACCAATCCGATCGCCATTGGGGTCCCGACCAACGCGGCCCCCTTCGTCATGGATACGGCCACCAGTATCGTCTCAATGGGCGAGGTGCACGACTACGCCAATCGCGGCGAACCCTTGCATCCGGGGTGGGCACTGGATGCCCAGGGGAACCCGACCACCGATGCCGTTGCGGCGAAGTCCGGATCGCTGGCGCCATTTGGCGGGGCCAAGGGCTATGCGCTCGGCCTGGCCTTTGGCCTGCTGACATCGAGCCTGGCGGGCGCAGCCCTTGGACGGGATGTGCGCGGTACCCTGGATTCTGATGCGATCTGCAACAAGGGCGACCTGTTCATCGTCATCGATGGCCCATCGGCCGCCCTGGAAGATTATCTCGACCTGCTGCGGCAGACCGAACCGGTCGAGGGCATAGATAAAGTCCTGATTCCGGGCGAGCGCGGGCGGGCCTGCCGGGCCGAACGCCTGCGCGACGGTGTGCCGCTGGCCGATGGCCTTTGGCGGGACCTGCAGCAATTGGCCGGTGAGGCCGGGCACAAAGGAGCTTGAGAAACATGCTGGAAACTGGCTTCGGCGTGGTCAGGGGACCGCGCAATCTGGTGTTCGGCGCCGGTCAGCGCATGGCCCTGCCGCAATTTGCCAAGGCTTTGGGCAAACGCGCGCTGTTGGTCACCGATGAGCGTATGGCGGGAGAGGCGAGTTTTGGCGAACTGGTCCGGGCGGTAGAAGCGACCGGAGTCTCGGTTTCCATATTCTCCGGGGTCGAAGCGGAACTGCCAGCCGAATGCATTGCCGCCGGCGTCGATCAGGGTGCGGCTTTTTCAACCGATCTGATCGTCGGGATTGGCGGCGGCAGTTGCCTGGATGCGGCCAAGATCATCGCGCTGCTGCTCGCCCATGGCGGTGATACTTCGGACTATTATGGCGAGTTCAAAGTGCCCGGCCCGGTGCTGCCGCTGATCGCACTACCCACCACCGCCGGCACCGGCTCTGAAGTTACTCCGGTGGCTGTGGTTTCCGACAAGAACCGCGCCGTCAAAGTCGGCATCGCCAGCCCGCATCTCATTCCGCATACCGCCATTTGCGATCCGGAACTGACCTATGGCTGCCCTCCCGGACTGACCGCCGTCTCCGGCGCCGATGCGCTGACGCATGCCATCGAGGCTTTCACGACGGCGCGGCGCCAGCCCGAAGCGTCAACTGTCCATGATCATGTCTTTCTGGGCAAGAACGCCCTGAGCGATTTCTATGCTCTGGAAGCCATCAGACTGATCGGTGGCAGTCTCGCCAAGGCTGTCGGTGACGGAGGGGACCACGCGGCGCGCGCAGACATGATGCGCGGGGCGACGCTTGCGGGCCTGGCCTTTGGCACCGCCGGAACGGCTGCGGCTCATGCCGTGCAATATCCCGTCGGGGCATTGACCCACACTGCCCACGGCCTGGGTGTGGCGGCGATGATGCCCTATGTCATGGAATTCAACTTGCCGATGGCGCGAGCCGAGATGGCAGAAATCGCTGCCGCTTTGGGGTTGCCTGTCGATGGACTGAACCAGTCTCAACGGGCCGCAGCAGCAGTAGATGGCGTGGCGGAACTGTTTGCCGGCATTGGTATTCCCCCCGATATCCGATCGCTTGGCCTTGCCGAGGACAAGCTGGACTGGACAGCCGAGCAGGCGCTTGCGGCGACGCGGCTGGTCAAGAACAATCCGCGGCCATTGGACGCCCAGTCCATGAAACGGCTGGTGCAAGCTGCCTATCGCGGCGACCGCGCATCTCTGCGCAACGACAATTTCGAACCTGAGGCGAACTGATATGAGCATGGATCCGCAAATCTCCGGGCATCTGAGTTTTGATCCGGCCAGCATTCCCGGCCAGTTGTTCATTGGGGGGCAATGGCGGCCGGGCAGGGGCGGTGGCGATATCGATGTGATTGATCCCTCGACCGGCAGCGTCATCGGGCGGGTGGCTGATGCCAGCGTGGATGACGCGATGGATGCCGTCGCGGCCGCTCATGATGCCCTGTCCGGCTGGACGGCCACGGCTCCGCGCAAACGCAGTGAAATCCTGCGGCGCTGCTTTGACCTGATGATCGAGCGCAAGCAGATGCTGGCGGAGCTTATTTCCCTTGAGAATGGCAAAGCGCTCGGCGATGCGCAGGGCGAAGTGGCCTATGCGGCAGAGTTCTTCCGCTGGTTTTCCGAGGAAGCTGTCCGGCTCAATGGCGATCTGTCCATTGCGCCGAGCGGCGCTAATCGCATTCTGGTGCAGCACCAACCCATCGGGGTCGCCGTGCTCGTCACGCCCTGGAACTTCCCGGCGGCCATGGCGACGCGCAAGATCGCACCGGCCCTGGCTGCCGGCTGCACCTGCGTGTTGAAGCCGGCGACGGAAACCCCGTTGACGGCTTATGCCCTGGCGGAAATCTATCGTGAGGCGGGCGTGCCCGATGGCGTGGTCAATGTCATCACCACCTCCAAGGCGGGTGCCACTGTCAGCGCCATGCTGCATGATCCGCGCGTGCGGAAATTGTCGTTCACCGGGTCGACTGAAGTCGGACGCCGGCTGTTGCGGGAAGCCGCCGATACGGTCATTTCCTGTTCAATGGAACTGGGCGGCAACGCGCCTTTCATCGTATTCGATGACGCCGACCTTGAGACGGCGCTGGATGGCGCCATGGTGGCCAAGATGCGCAATGGCGGCGAGGCCTGCACCGCAGCCAATCGCTTCTATGTGCAGGAGGGCATCGCCGAAGCCTTCTCCGCCGGGCTTGCCGAGCGGATGAAGGCGCTCAAGGTCGGGCCGGGCTATGATGCAGCAACCCAGTGCGGGCCGCTGATCAACCAGGATGCCGTCTCGCGCATTGATGGCTGGATCGGCGAAGCCGTCGAGGGTGGCGCCAAGGTCCTCACCGGGGGCGAGGTGGGGAGCGGAGACGGATACTTCCTCTCGCCCACTGTGCTCACATCGGTTCCGGCGCAGGCAAAACTGATGCGCGAGGAGATCTTTGGCCCGGTGGCTCCCATTGCGCTCTTCAAGACAGAGGACGAGGCCATCGCCCTTGCCAACAATACCGAATATGGCCTGATCGCTTATGTGTTCACCCAGGATCTGGCGCGTGGCCTGCGCGTATCCGAAAAGGTGGAGTCAGGGATGGTCGGGCTCAATCGTGGCCTGGCATCCGACCCGGCGGCGCCCTTTGGAGGCACCAAGCAGAGTGGGCTGGGCCGTGAGGGCGCTCACCACGGCATTCTCGAATTCTGCGAGACCAAATATATCGCGGTTAGCTGGTAGGCGGGCTCCGGTCACGCTCGGCGGCCGCGCGCCGCTGATATTCAGTGCCGATCGCAAAGTGCTGCATCAGCAGGCGATCGGCGCTGTCAGCGTCTCTGGCGGCCACAGCCGCCAGCAATTCACGATGGTGTTCGACCAGATAGGCTTCGATGCCGTCCAGGCTGGTGATGCGCTCGCGGCGCTCCAGGTGTGAGCGTTTGAGCAGCACGGCTATTGCTGCATGAAGGCTTGCCAGGGTCGGGGAGTGTGCGGCCGCGATCAGCGCGGCGTGAAAGGCAAAGTCGGCATCGCCGCCGATCTGTGGGTCTTTCACGGTTTCCTCAACCCGCCGCAGCGCCTCGCCGAGCGCCGCAAGGTCAGATGAGGTCGCGCGCGCGCAGGCCAGTCTGATGGCCTGCCGCTCGATGGCAATGCGCGCTTCCATGACATCCTCGACTACCTCGCCCTGCTGGGCGAGCATCATGGTGAACAGGTCGCCCAGCTCGGCGAAATCCGGGCGCCGGACGACGCTGCCATAGCCGTGGCGAATTTCGATCACGCCAATGGCTGCCAGCGCGCGCAGCACTTCGCGGATCACCGGCCGGCTGACGCCGAGCCGCGTGGCCAGTTCTCGCTCTGGCAGCAGCCGGTCGCCGGCCTTCATCTGTCCCGAGAGCAATTGTTCGCGCACAAAAGCGAACACCTGGTCGTACCCGGTGGCCGCGTCGGCGGGTTCTCGCGTCAGTCCTGCTCCCATCCCCGTCCTTCCCCGTTGTGCCGCGCGAATTGGCTGGCTTGGCCCGGTCCTGTCAAGCGCGGGATAAGTTTCCGGTCCTTGTCAAAGTGGTAATACCACGGTATGAACTCATTGGAAACGAGGAGGATCGACGTGACTGAGACGCTGTCAGCGAGGGGATTGGAGATACCGCGCCGGGCCGCAATCGGACTGGCCTGTGACCATGCGGGCTTCCCGATGAAGCGGTTCATCCGGGACGTCCTGGCCCAGCATTGCGATGATGTGATCGAGATGGGCGCGACCTCGGAAGAGCCGGTGGACTTTCCCGATGTCACCCGTTCGGCCATCGGCCTGATCCAGAGCGGCAAGGTGGAGCGGGTGGTCCTGGTCTGTGGCACGGGCGCCGGTGCCTGCATTGCGGCCAACAAGATTGCGGGCATCCGGGCCGCAGTGGCCAATGATACCTATGTCGCCCGGCAATGCGTCGAGCATGACAATGTCAATGTGCTCTGCATTGGCGGCTGGATCATCGGGCCGCAGATCGCAGCCGACGTCACCCGGGCATTCCTCGCCGCAGAATTCAGCACAGAACCGCATTTCCGCCGCCGCGTAGAGAAGCTGGCCGAGATGGATCGCCAGCGCGGCGAATGAGAGATCGTCAACAAGGGAGGCATCAATGGACGCCAAGAAACGCAAGGAAATTCTCGACACAGTCGCCAAGCTCAGGGTGACCGATATCCGCGATGGCATGGATTGGGTCGGGCTGCATCATGTCGGTACGGTCGACCCCGAAATCCGGCCGCTTTACCGCACCAAGGCAGCGGGCTTTGCCCAGACCTACCGGCACATTCCGACCCAGCAGCGGGTGCCGGAGCTGTCACCAGAGGACTACACCAAGTGGGCCTATGAATACTGGTATCGCCAGCTCTGGAACATGGGAGACTTCAAGGACCAGGTCGGCGAGGGCGATTTCCTGGTCATTGACACCATGGGCCAGAAGACACCGGCCATTGGCTCGATGGACTCCATGGTCTGGGCCGCGAACGGGGTGAAGGGTGTCCTTACCAATGGTGGGGCCCGCGATACTGATGAACAGCTCTACCAGAAGGCCATGCCATGCTGGCACCGCTGGGTGGTGCAGCCCATGTATCAGGGGCGCGTCGAATTCGGGGAGCCCAATTCAACGGTGGAGATCGGTGGCGCGACGGTCCGACCGGGCGATCTTGTGGTGGCCGATGGCGATGGCGCCATCGTGGTGCCCCAGGACGTGATTGATGATGTGCTGTATTACGCCAAGCAGGAATCCGAGAATGATCGCTACGACCGGGGGATGCTTTTCGAAGCGCTTGGCATTGCGCCCGATGAGTCCACCCAGTCCATGTTCCCCGACATGCCGCCGCACCCCTACAAGAAGAACCGCGAGGATTTCATGAAGCGGCTGCGGAAGAAATAGCGGAGATCAGACGACAGGTTTCGAGGGGGCGCTGCAAGGCGCCCCTTTTCGTTGAACCAATGCCCATCGACCAAAGCGAAGGCGCCGGCCCTTTCGGGCCAGGCGCCTTCATTCCCTGGGAGGAAGTTCCGTTTTTCAGAGACGCTGCAGCATCAGGCCCCAATCCATCGCATCGGGACGGGGCGGCAAGGGCAGCACACCATTTCGCGGCACCGAAACCGCCTCGCCCGGTTCGTGCCATTTGCCGTTGCGCGGATCAAAGAAGCGTGGCTGGAACCGGTCACCCGGCTTAACGCCGCGCAGCCGTGCCTCCATCGGCGCGTCGGCCTCGAAATAGAGCATGACCAAGGAACGGTCCGGCGTAGCCGCGCAATAGCTCCACCCCTTATAGGCATAGCCTGGCCCCGTCTTGTTGGGGACCACCATTTCGGTGCAGGGCGTCAGCTCAAGATAACGCTGGCCCTCGACAGTGGCGAAGGTCTTGAGGTGCTGAACCTGATTGCCCGATTCCCAGCCGAAGCTGTCCCACATCTTATGCAGCGATTCCGGCTCGACGTCGGATTGCCAGATGCCCTCGGCCCCATAGATGAACCCGGCCAGTCCACCTGAGAGGAAGCTGCCGTATAGGCCGGAGCGGACATAGATGCGATCGTCTTCGCTGTCGGGCGGCACCCGCAAGGGATAGGGCTCGCCGAGCTGGTGCAGGCCGGCATAATAGGGTTCGCCATTGATCGCCGGCTTGCGCTCGGCCTCGAACATCTCGGTCAGGTACCAATAGGTATAGTGCTCGCGCACATTGCCCGATTGGTGCAGGTCAATCCAACTGTCCGGCCCGAAATTGACCAGCGTCGAAGGATTGGGATTGGCCGTCAGCAGGGTGCCGAATGGCGGCTTTCCATAGCGCTCGAGCGCCAGGTTGATCGGCACATTATAGTCTTCTGCCGGGATCGTTTGTTCGTAATAGTCGTAGTGGATGGGGCTCAGCAGTGTGATATGGGCCCCATAGCGGGCGATCATGTAGTGCACATAGCGCGCGTAGGATTCCGGCCAGTCATGGAATTTCTGCCAGCATTGGCCGCTGTCGCGCCGCGAGATCTCGATGAACGGCACCATGCCCTGGTCGTTGAGGTAGTCGATCTTGCGATCAAGAACCTTGAAATAGTCCGGATTGATGCGGTCCATGTCGGGGAATACGTCCTCGAAGCCCGGCACCTTGCCGGGGAATTCGAAGGGCCGGCCGCCTTCATTGTGCATGTCCTTGGCGGACTGGGTGCCCGGCTGTTTCCAGGCGGCCCGCACCCAGGTGCCGTCATCCATTTGCAGGCTGTTCGGCTTGCCATCATTGGCCCAGGCGGGCTGGGCAGCAATCAGGCCGACGCAATTGAACCCCTGCGCCTTGCGCACGGCCACATAGTCGTTGAGCGTGGATTGGGGACCGAGCGTGCCAGTGGTCTCACTTGCCTCTGCAAGAGGAAAGCGGAAGCTGGGAAGCGACCACCATGTGTCGCCCAGAAGGAAGAACGGGGTGCCGTCGGCATATTGCAGCCCACGACCATTCGCGCTCGCCCCGATCATGCCGCGTCGGTTTGGATTGGTATCCAGCTCCGCGGCCGTCCAGCTCTCGGCGACAAACCTGCCGGATTGCCCCGATAGTCCGGTATCATTGGGGCTGCTGCCACTGGTCCAGTGCCACTCGCCCGGGGCGTTGGCAAGCACGCGGACGACCCACTCGTCTCCGCCGTTCCAGAACCCGTATACGCGCCTGGAGAAATCTGGCCCCTCAAGGTCCACCCAGACCAGCGCGTCGGCATAGGGGTTGTCGAAATTGGTGCTGGCCCTGAAGGTTAGGTCAATCCTGGTCCAAACCTTGGTGCGGTTATTGGACGTGCTCACAGTCATCCTCCTGCCGCTTCAGCGGCCTTGCCATTCAGGCTTGGTTTTGTTGACGAACGCCTCGACGCCGCGCCGAAAATCCTCACTGCCATAGGTGAGGCCGATGAGGTCGTCCGCCGGGTCGATATCGCGGGCCAGGACGCGGCCTATGGCTGCCTTGCTGACACGCAAGGTAATGGGGGCATTTTCGAGCAGACGCTCGACCACCTCCTGCGCTGCCTCGTCGATTTGTTCAGGCTCTACCAGACGGGCAAGAAATCCTGCCGTCATGGCTTCCTCTGCCGCGATAAACTCGGCCAGCAGCAGCATGCGCTTGGCGCGCGCTTCGCCAAAGCCACCAACGACACGGGCATAGGTCTGCATGGATACGCAATTGCCAATGGTGCGCGCGATCGGGCTGCCGAACCTGGCCCGGGTGCTGGCAATGCGGATATCGCAGCACGCCGCAATATTGAGCCCGCCACCAACCGCCCAGCCATCGACAATGGCCACAGTGGGTACCGGTACCGCCAGGATGCGCTGGAAATAGCGGTTCATCTTGGCTTCATAGGCAATGCCGTCGTCGCCGCCGCTGAATTCCCTGAATTGGGAAATGTCGGACCCGGCAACGAAGGCCTTTCCCCCGGCGCCCCGCAATGTCACGACCCGCAGCTCGCTATCCTGGCTTAAGGCAGCGAGAATGGCGTCGAGTTCTTCATACATGGCCCAGGTAAAGGCGTTGTGCGCCTTGGGCCGGTCAAAAGTTATCCGTGCCACGGCGCCATCCCGATCAAGACGCACGCGCCCCTGGTCAACGGGTTCTGTCATACCGGGACCGCTTTGCGGTTCTGCTGGTCGATCAGGTCCAGTTCAGCCAGTATCTCTTCATTGTGCTGGCCCAGCAGAGGGGGCGGGCGACGGACCGCGGCGGGAGTGTGTGATAGCTTTGCCGGAAACCCCAATGCCTTGAAACTGCCCTCTACCGGATGCGCGATCTCGATCACCGCCTTGCGGTGATGGACATGTTCATTGTCGAGCGCAACGCTGTAGTCATTGATCGGGCCGGCGGGGACGCCGGCGCTCAGGAACAGATCGACCCATTCCTCGGCAGTGCGGGTGAGGAAAGTCGGACGCAGCTCGTCCGCCAACTCGCCGCGCCGCTGGACGCGGTCGATATTGTTGGCGTAGCGCGGGTCGTCCTTGAGTTCGGGGCGGCCGATCGCATCGCAGAAGATCAGCCAGAGCTTCTGATTGGCCGCGCCGACCACGAAGTAGCCATCCGATCCGGCAAAGGCCTGATAGGGGGCACTCATGCGATTGGCGGTGCCCAGTGGTCCTGGCGACTTGCCTGTCGCCCAATATTCAGTGCTTTCCCAAACCGATAGCGCAAGAGCCGCGTCGAGCAGCGAGGTATCGATATACTGGCCCTTGCCAGTGCGCTCGCGCCCAATCACGGCAGAAAGGATGCCATAGCAGGCGAACATGCCGGCGCCGAGGTCGCCCACGGGAATGCCGGACTTGACCGGTTCTGCGCCTGGAATACCGGTGCCACTGATGACGCCGCCCATGGCCTGGGCAATCAGATCGAAACCGGGGCGCTGTGACCACGGCCCGGTCTGGCCAAAGCCCGAGATGCTGGCATAAATCAGTCGTGGGTTGATCCGCGACAGCGTCTCGAAGTCGGCACCAAGCTTCTTGCTGACCCCCGGACGGCTGTTCTCGACCAGGATGTCCGCGGTTTCGACCAGCTTGTGCAATGTGCGCTGGCCTTCCGGTGTCTTGAGATCAAGCGTGATGCTGCGCTTGTTGCGGTTGAGGGCCAGAAAACCAGGACTGTCCTCGCCCTTCATGCGAAAACCCATCGATTTTCTGGTCTGGTCGCCGGTGCCGGGTGGTTCCACCTTGATGACATCCGCGCCCATGTCACCCAGCAACATGCAGCAGAACGGGCCGGCCATGACCTGGCTGAGATCGAGCACGCGCAAGCCGGTCAATGGCGGCAGGTTATCGGGCGCTCCAGTTTGGCTGGAATTGGCAGCGCGTTCGGACATCGGCTCCTCCCAAGTGCAGAAAGGCGGCGCCGAGCCCCTTCCCGTTGTCTATTCTTGTATACAAGACTGGTGCTGGTTGAAAATCAAGGGTGGAAATCCGCGATCTTGCTTTTTTTGTGAAAGCTGCATACGAGCAAGTATGGACAAAACTGCAGAAAACGGCCCCTGGGCGGATGAATCCGGTGAGAACACGGGACGGAAAAAGGGACAGTTGCATGCAGAAGCCGCCGGCAAGCTGCGGAGCATGATCCTGTCCGGCGAACTGCCGCCGGGTGAGCGGCTGCGAGAAATGCAGCTATGTGAACAACTTGGCGTATCGCGCACGCCGGTCCGCGAGGCGCTGCGGACGCTGGCGGCGGAAGGGCTGGTTGATCTTTTGCCCAACCGCAGTGTCGTTGTGTCCGAATTGCACGCACCGGATCTGGAGCATCTTTTCGTCGTCTTTGGCGCGATTGAAGGGATTGCTGCAGAACTGGCCTGCCAGAAAATCACCGAAGCCGAGATTGGCGAGATTGGCCGCTTGCTGGCGGAGATGATCGATTATCACGCCCGCAAGGAGCGGGCGCCCTATATGCAGATCAATCAGAAGATCCACCAAAGAACGGTGGAAATTGCTGCGAACCCAGTGCTTTATACGGTATGGCAGTCGCTTGTGCCGAGGGTGGAGCGTGCGCGTGCCTTGGCCAATCTGGATACCGGCCGCTGGACCGGAGCGCTGTTCGAGCACACCAAGATGTTCACGGCGCTGGCGTCCCGTGATGGTCAATTGCTCGCGCAACTGACCAGGGAGCACTTCCTGAACAGCCTGCCATTCCTGCAGTCTCGCCTGGAAAATGACGGCTAGAGTTGCGGTGCGGCGTTCGCCCAGTTTTCGGGCATGATGCCTGGGTGAATTCCTGTTCGCCGAAAAATATGCGCCGAAAAACGTTGACTCACTGAAACCTTGCATACAAGAATGGTGTGTGGATCGGGGGGAGCCCATCCAAATCACTTCATTCAAAGGGTGGCGCCAATCGAGCGCCAGCAAGGATTCGTCATGTCTTACGAGCCCAAGGATGCCGACGGCAACGCCGTGGATCCCTATCATATCCGCAAATTTTTCGAGCCCTTGCGCGTCGTCGATGTCGCGGACGCCATGGATGGCCTTGGTTATTTCAATATTGGTCTGGTGTCCCAGGATATTCGTCCGCTCTGGCTGGGCATGAAGTTCTGGGGGCCTGCGGTCACCCAGCGCTGCGTTCCGGCCAACAAGCCGATGTGGCCGCTCGAAACGACCGAGGAAATCGTTGGTGCGCACGGTATCTGGTTCAACAAGCACGGGCACAATGGCCGCGGTCTCAATGACCTGGTGAAGGACGGCAGCGTCGTTGTCACCGATGTGGGCAGCTCGGGCGAGGTTGGTTTTTTCGGGTCCGAAAATGTCCTTGCCCTGCAAGCCGCCGGTGCAGTGGGTATCGTCACCAATGGCCATTGCCGCGATACCGGTGAAGTCACCATGCAGAAGACGCCGATGGTTTGCCGGGAGCGCGGCCGGACCATCATCCCCGGACGCATTGAGGTTGTCGAACTCAACACCACGATTGGCATCGGGGGCGCACAGGTGCGCCCTGGCGACATTGTGGGCTGCGACGACGATGGCCTGATCGTGGTGCCGATCGAGATCGCCAAGCAGGTCGCCCTGCATGCCAAGGCGGTGCTGATCGCCGACATGAACGCCCGGCGCAAGCGCTACGATGCCCTTGGGCGGACCCATGACGAGAGTGTCGATACCGGCGCCATCGATCGTTACTACGCTGAGCTTCAGGCCTAGCGATAGCGATGTCGGGAGCCGGATGATCCGGCTCCCGCAAAGGGAGGGGACTGTGCGGGTTATCGATGCACACCAGCATTTCTGGGATCTTGACGCCAATTATCTGCCTTGGCTCGCCGACAAGCCGGTGAACTTTCGCTACGGCAATTACGATGCGCTCAAGCGCAATTATCTGCCTGGCGACTATCGGCGCGATGCTGCAGCGTTCGAGCTGGCCGGAAGCGTTTTCATCGAAACCGAATGGAACCCGGCTGATCCGCTCGGCGAGGTCGCCTGGGTCGAGGCGCTTCGCAAGAAGGAAGGGCTGCCAAGCGTGATGGTCGCGCAGGCCTGGCTGGACCGGGATGACGCTGCGTCGGTGCTCGAGGCGCATGGCCACACCGGATTTGTCCGGGGTATCCGGCACAAGCCAAAGGCAGCAGCGCGCCCCGAGGATGTTGAGAAAGGTGCGCCTGGCAGCATGGGCGACCCGGCCTTCCGGCGGGGTTTTGCCATGCTGCAACCAAATGATCTTAGTTTTGATCTGCAAACGCCCTGGTGGCATCTGGCCGAGGCCGCGGATCTGGCAGCGGCCTTCCCGGACACCCAGATCATCATCAATCACACCGGCCTGCCGTCCGACCGCAGTGCGGATGGCCTCAATGCCTGGCGCAGTGCCCTGAAGCGGGCCGCCGAGTGTCCCAATATAGCGATCAAGATTTCGGGGCTGGGTCAGAAGGATCTTCCCTGGACCGTCGAGGCAAATGGCCCTGTCGTGCGCGACACTATCGAAATCTTCGGTGTGGCGCGTTGCATGTTCGCGTCCAATTTTCCGGTCGACAGCCTGGTGGCTGACTTCGGCACCATATTCAACGGGTTCATGGCTTGCGTGAGTGACCTGCCCGAACCGGACCAGCAGGCGCTGTTCCATGACAATGCCGCCCGCATCTATCGTATTCAGCCCCAGGAAGGAGTGGCGCCGTGACCGGACTTGCCTTCGACACCTCGACCCGCCTTGGCCTTGTGGGACTGGGCATCATGGGGGCGCCCATTGCACAGCGGCTGCGAGAGCAAGGCTATGAGCTCACGGTCTGGAACCTGGAGCCGGAGCGTTTTGACACCGTCAGGGACAGCGGCGCGAAATGGGCCTCGAACCCGGCCGAAGTCTGGAAACACTCCGACGTTGTGTTCGTCTGCGTTCTGGGCGACGCAGCCATCGAAAGCGTCTGTTTCGGCGCGAGTGGCTTCGCCGCGGCTGACCGTGGCGCACGGATGCTGGTTGATCTTTCGACCACTTCGCCGGAGGCGACGCTGGAGCTGGCAGGCCGTCTGGAAAAAGAGCTGGGCGCAAAATGGGTCGATGCGCCGATGTCTGGTGGTCCGGCACCGGCCCGCCAGGGGGAACTCACGGTCATGGCGGGTGGTGACCCCTCGGCGTTCGGAGCTGTGGAGCCCTTGCTGCGCGCCATTGCACAGAACGTCACGCTGATGGGGCCGCTGGGCGCGGGTCAGAAGACCAAAATCCTGAATCAGGCAATCGTGGGCGCCAATTACATCCTTATGGCCGAGATACTTGCGAGCTGCCGCGCCGCCGGGATTGACCCGGATCTTCTGCCCGTCTGCCTCAAGGGCGGGCTCGCGGACAGCGCGATCCTGCAACGCATCTATACGCAGATGAGTGCCGAGGACTTCGACCCACCGCGCAGTTATGTGCGCCAAGTGAACAAGGACCTGAAATCGGTGGAGCATTTCGTGCACGATCTGGGGCTTGAATTGCCCCTGCTCGATGTCGCCGTGCGGCAATATCGTCTCTATGCGGAAGCCGGCAACGAAATGGAAGACGGCGCGTCGGTGTCGCGCCTTTACCAAAACACCACTGGCTAGCCGGGGAGGGTGCAGTGCTGTTCATCGTCAGTGGCCGCGACAAGGCGGATGGCATGGCAGGCAGGCTGGAACATCGCCTGCAGCACCGGGCCTATTATGCCGGACTGGGCGACGATCTCATTCTCGCCGGCCCCTATCTTGGTGCGGATGGAGAGCCGATCGGCAGCATGATCGTGATGCGCGCGGCGTCGCAAGAAGCCGCCGAAAAATTTGCCTTTGCCGACCCATATTGGACCCAGGGCGTGTTCGAAAGCCTCACAGTGTCCCGATGGGACTGGTTCATGAAGCGACCTGACGGACTGTCTGGATAGTTGCATACAATAGTCTTTCGCCGATCGCGGTTGCCGAATGCACCCTGCATCCCTGTACGCACGTCCATAGGGGGCTCCTTGGTTTGGGTTTTCTCGCATTTCTTCCTTGTTGGACAAGGTGTGCAGAGTGATCTGCAGGGGAATCCGCGCCAGACAGGAGAAGCGACAAATTAGTGACTCATTATCGTTGACAGTGGCGGTTCTTGCATACAAGAATAGTCCAGCAACGAGGCGCCGAATTCTCGCGGAGGGGTGAGCGGCGTGTCGCGCCAGAACAGAAATTGCCTGCAGGCTGGTTGTCAGACGCGCAGGCGAGGGAATGTGCAAAGGGAGGAAACCATGCAAGAATTCCGTCTTAAGAAGAGGGTGGCTGGATCGCTGCTCGCTACCTCGATCCTGGCTCTGTCCATGGCCGTTCTGCCAAACGGCGCGGCCGCGCAGGATAGTGACCTGCAGGGCGAGATCCGGTTTAGCTGGTGGGGCGGTCAGGTCCGCAATGACAAGACTGACCAGATCATCCAGCTTTTCGAAGGTCAGCACCCGAACGTTTCCATCGTTCGCGAGAACGCAGACTGGGCGCCTTACTGGGAGCGCCTGACGATCCAGTCGACGGGGAACAACCAGCCCTGTGCCATCACCATGCAGACGCGTTGGCTGGCAACCTATGCGCGTCCCGACATCCTGATGCCACTCGATGAGCTGGTCGAGAACGGAACCCTGGATGTGTCGGGTATTCCTGAGCCCGTGCTGAACTCAGCGCGCGGTGCAGATGGCAATCTCTACATGATCCCGCATGGCGTGTTCTACTTTGCGCTCATGTATAATGAGCAGATGGCGCAGACGGCCGCTGATGCCGGGGTTGCTCCGCTCGAATACCCCTACACTTGGGACGAGTTCGCTGAATATCTGACCGCCATCCTCCCGCACCTGCCCGAAGGGGCGGCCTCGGTGCACAATATGGGTCGCGAGCAGGATGCCTTCGTGACCTGGGTGCAGTCGCATGGCGAAGAGGTGTTCGACGGCTCGAATGTCGCCTTCACCAAGGATATTGCCATCCAGTGGTTCGAATATTGGGAAGCCCTGCGCACGGCCGGGGTCACCGAGCCTCCCGAGGTCATGATCAGCGACAATAGTGCGTTGATCGAGGAATCCAACATCGCCAACAATCGTGGCTTCATGACCAACCGTCCGCCCAACCAGCTTGGTTCGGTGCAGACGACCGTGGATACCGTGAGCCCCGGCACCACGATCGGGATCACGCCCTATCCGGTTGGTCCTGATGGAACGGTTGGCATGGATATCGGTGCCAATGGTATCGCGATCGGTGCAAGCTGCGATGAGGCGCAAATCCCCGTGGCCGCCGAGTGGATCAATTTCTGGACGCAGAACGAAGAAGCGGCCGGGATCTACGAGTCGGATAACGGCGTGGTGTCCATTCCCGCCCTGGCGACCGCGCAGGCCGAAGATCCGGATACGCAGCCGACCCAAGTGGCGCATATCGAGCTGTATCAGCAGCTTATCGATACCGCCAATCCGGTGTTCTGGCCGGCCGGTGGATATCAGGCGCTGACCGATACGCTTAATCGCGCCTACGACGCGGTGGCCTTTGGTCAACTGACCCCCGAACAGGGTGCTGATCAGCTCATCGCCGATCTGCAGCAGCAGCTTTCTCAGGCTGCCCGCTAATCTAGCGCTGGCGCGCGGGCCGGTGAGTGCCCGCGCGCCCACTTCGGCGAATGGCCGAAGCTGTTTCGACCCAGCATGGTCTGCCTGGGGCAGGCGAAAAGGGAGAGAGAATTGAGCTCGATTGATGCCGCCAATGATCCGGTACTGACCGCGTCGGAAACGGCGAAGTCCGTGCGGGAAATCCCTCGCAATAGAACCGGGTCTGCCCTCAAGAAGGCCGATAACAGGGCGGCCTATATGTTCCTCTTGCCCTGGTTTGCCGGCATCATTCTGATCACGGCCCTTCCCATGCTGGCTTCGCTCTATCTCAGTTTCACCAATTACGCGGTGATCGGCCTGCCCTCGTTTGTCGGGTTCGACAATTATGTGCGGCTGTTCACATCGGATCGGCGGTTCATCACCTCGATATGGGTGACGCTGAAATATGTGGGTTTCTCAGTGCCGCTGGTGCTGCTGTTCTCGCTGACCATTGCAGTTGCCCTCAATCGCGGCCTGCGGGGGCTGGCGATCTACCGCTCGCTCTTCTATGTGCCCTCACTTATCGGTGCCAGCGTCGGTATCGGCCTGCTCTGGAAGGAAGTGTTCGGCGAGCGCGGCGTCGTCAATGACATCCTGGCCCTGTTCGGTGTGGCTGGCCGTGGCTGGATCAACAATCCGACCTTTGCCTTGCCCTCGGTCATTGCGCTGAACGTCTGGACGTTCGGTGCGTCCATGGTGATCTTTCTGGCCGCGCTGCGGCAGATCCCGGAATCCTACTATGAGGCTGCCTCGATCGACGGGGCCAATGCCTGGCAGCGGTTCCGCAGGATCACCCTGCCGCTGATCACGCCGGTCATCTTCTTCAACACCGTGCTGCTGCTGATCAATTCGTTCCAGTCCTTCACCCAGGCCTTCGTGGTGTCCAATGGGCGGGGCGGGCCGGTGGATTCGACGCTGCTCTATTCACTCTATCTCTACCAGCAGGCGTTCCAGCAACTGCAGATGGGCTACGCCTCTGCGATGGCCTGGATCCTGCTGATCGCTATCGGCCTTGCAACGGCGCTGATGTTCTGGTCCTCACGCTATTGGGTGTTCTATGGCGACCGTTAAGACATACGATCCCGAGCTGCTGCGCGCCGAGCGGCGCAAGCGCGAAAATATCCGCCGGCTAAAGGGGTTGGGCCTGCATGCCCTGCTGATCACCATACTGGGTGTCATGCTCTACCCGGTAATCTGGATGGTGCTGAGCGCGCTGCGCCCGGAGACCGAGATCTTCGGCGACATGGGGTTCATCCCCACCAACTGGACGCTCGAGAACTTCGTGCGCGGCTGGCAGCTCTATGGGGATCTCACGTTCACGCAATTCTATGTGAACTCGTTCATCATCTGTGCCCTGGCGATCATCGGCAATCTTCTGGCCTGCTCGATGGCGGCCTATGCCTTCGCGCGGCTCGAATTCCGCGGCAAGTGGTGGCTCTTTGCCATCATGCTCGGCACCATGATGCTGCCGATTCACGTGCAGTTGATCCCGCAATATATCTTCTTTCTCAATATCGGCTGGGTGAACACGATCCTACCCCTGGTGGTACCGAAATTCCTGGCGCACGACGCCTTCTTCATCTTCCTGATGGTCCAGTTCATGCGCTCATTGCCTCATGAACTGGAACAGGCAGCGATCGTTGACGGTGCGTCCTACTGGCAGCGCTACTGGCGGATCATTCTGCCGCTCTCCATGCCGGCTCTGGCCACCACGGCCGTGTTCACCTTCATCAACACCTACAACGACTTCTTCAGCCAGTTGATCTACCTCACCGACACCGACCGGATGACGGTTCCGGTAGCTCTGCGGCTTTTCCTCGATCCGAGTGGTGGTTCCTCCTCCTTTGGCGGACTGTTTGCGATGGTACTTGTCTCCATCGGACCGGTGCTCGGTTTCTTCCTCGCCTCGCAGCGACTGCTCACCAAGGGCATCGCCACGCAAGGTTTCAAGTGATCCGCCCGGAGCAGACCCATGGCCAGTGTAACGCTACAGAATTTGACCAAAACCTATGCCGGTGGACAGCTTCGCGCCGTCAACGATGTTTCCCTGGAGATCGAGGATGGGGAATTCCTCGTCCTGGTCGGCCCCTCGGGCTGCGGCAAGTCGACGGCCTTGCGCATGATTGCCGGGCTTGAGGAGATCACCGACGGGGCCGTGTGGATTGGCGATGAGTTCGTCAACGACACCCATCCCAAGGATCGGGACATCGCCATGGTGTTCCAGTCTTATGCGCTCTACCCGCATATGAGCGTGTACGACAATATCGCCTTCCCGCTTCAGATCGCCAAGATGCCCAAGGAGGAGGTCGACAAGCGGGTGCAGGAAGCTGCGCGTGTGCTTGAACTCGAAGCCTATCTCAAGCGGCGTCCCGGCCAGCTATCCGGCGGCCAGCGCCAGCGCGTCGCGATGGGCCGTGCGATTGTTCGCAAGCCCTCCGTATTCCTGATGGACGAACCGCTGTCCAATCTGGATGCCAAGCTCCGGGTGCAGATGCGTGCGGAAATTGCGTCCATCCAGCACCGGCTGGGTGTCACAACGGTCTATGTGACCCACGACCAGGTGGAAGCCATGACCATGGGACACCGGGTGGCGCTGCTCAAGGATGGCGTGCTGCAGCAAGTCGATACCCCGTCCAATATCTACAACAAGCCGCGCAATACCTTCGTCGCCGCCTTTATCGGTTCGCCCACCATGAACATGTATTGGGCCGAACTCGAAAAGGAGAGTGATACGCTCTTCCTCCGGCTGGGCGACAATCGGTTGAAGCTTCCGGCAACGCTTGTCGAGCAATTTTCCAGCCTGTCGCAATATGCCGGACGCAAGCTGATCGTAGGTATTCGGCCCGAGGATCTTGCCGAGGCATCCTCGATTGCCAACGCTGATCCGTCCGATTGCATCGCTGCTGAAGTCGATCTGGTTGAAGCCCTTGGTTCGGATGTGATCGTCCATATCGGCATCGACGCAAAGCCGGCCGAGGTGCGCAGCTCGGACAGCCTGGACGAGATCAAGTCCAAGGCCGGCAAGGCGCGCTGCATCGCCCGCTTCAACGCCAAAAGCCAGGTGCGCCTGGGCGACACGGTGACTGTCTGGTTCGACACCACCCGCATGCATTTCTTCGACGGCGAGACCGGCCTGTCGATCCTCAACTGAGCTCATCAGCGCCCGCATGTGCGGGCGCCGTCAAACCTGAAATCACCAGAAGGAAAGTAATATGGCTATCAATAGCAGCACACTCGAGATCCTGCGTAAGGTACGTACCTCAGATGTGACCGACGCCCTGGATTCCATGGGCTACATGAATACCTATGAGATGGATCCGCGGCTGCGCCCAATGTTCCCCGGCATCTTTTTTGCCGGCATTGCCACGACCGCCGAGTTCAACATCATCAACCGCACCATCCCGGCGATGAGCTATGAAGAGTTCGACGATCGCCAGTACAAGCGCAATCCGGACCGCAGCACGCACCCTGACGCCCTATGGCCGGCTGGTCATAGTTTCGGTGCTCCTGATGAAGTGCACGTCGTGGACACCAAACAGTCCCGCTGTGGCCTGCTGGGCTCGAACAACTTGCTCGATGCGCGTGTCAAAGGGTCGGTCGGCTTCATCATTGACGGCGCCTGCCGCGACTCGGGTGAATGCATCATGCAGAAGGATCCGGTGTTCTGCTCGGTCCGCTCCATGCGCCACATGGCGGGCCGGCTCGAGCTCTCCTCAATGGGCAAGCCGATCACCTGCGGTGGGGTCTATGTGCGGCCGGGCGACGGTGTGATTGCCGATGACGACGGGATCGTGGTGATCCCACAGGAAGACGGCGAAGAAATCGCCAAGCGGGCCTGGATGGTTCAGGACAAGGACCGTCGCATGCGCCGCGCCTTCTATGAGAAGCTGGGCATGCCCTTCGACAAGACTGTCGAATTGGAAGAACGCCCCTGGTAAAGCGGATATGCAGGCGTCTTCGGGCGCCTGCTCTTACCGCCGGGAGATGACGTGCACCCGCTTATCGAGACGTTTCAAACCATCGTCGGGCGCCGTCATGTTCTGGTGGGAGACCGGCAGACGCGGCGTTTCCGCAAGGGCTATCGCTTCGGCGAGGGCCGCGTGCTCGCTGCCGTGCGCCCCGGCTCCCTGGTCGAGCAATGGCGGATCATCCAGGCTTGCGTGGCCCATGACGTCATCGTCATCGTGCAAGCGGCCAATACGGGCCTGACAGGAGGCTCAACGCCGGATGGTGAGGGCTATGATCGCCCCATTGTCATCATCAATACCATGCGCATGGACCGCGTTGACCTGCTGGACGAGGGCCGGCAGGTCCTCTGCCTGCCCGGGGCGACACTGGACAAGCTGGAAAAGCGTTTGCGGGATATCGGTCGGGAGCCGCATTCGGTCATCGGCTCGTCCTGCATCGGCGCTTCGGTGACAGGCGGCGTCTGCAACAATTCAGGCGGCTCGCTGATCCGGCGTGGACCGGCCTATACGCAACTTGCCCTGTTTGCGCAGGTCGACAGCGCCGGGAAGCTGCACCTGGTCAATCATCTGGGGATCGAACTTGGCGGCGATGCCGAGGAGATCTTGCAGCGTCTGGACAAGGCAGATTATAGCCCGGCCGATGTGCTGGGCAGCGACAATCAATGGGCTTCGGACCGTGGCTATCACGAACATGTCCGGGACGTTGATGCGTCAACGCCCGCCCGCTTCAACGCAGATCCGCGACGGCACTATGAAGCCTCGGGATCGGCAGGCAAGATTGCCGTGTTCGCCCTCAGGCTCGATACCTTCGAGGCCGACAAGGATGTGACGGTTTTCTATGTTGGCAGCAATGATCCTTCGGAACTGGCGACCATCCGGCGCGACATCCTCACCGATTTCGAGCATCTGCCTATTGCCGGCGAATACATGCATCGCGGCGCCTATGAGTTGTCGCAGGATTACGGCAAGGATCTGTTTCTGTTCGTTAAATACTTTGGGACGGACCATGTACCCGCTGCCTTCGGGGTCAAGAGCTGGCTGGACGGGTTGACCGAAAGCATCGGCCTGGGCGGCCATCTCACCGATCGATTGCTGCAGGCAGTCATGCGCTTGTTGCCGGAGCATCTGCCGCAACGACTGAACAATTACCGGGACCGCTATGAGCATCATCTGCTGCTCAAGATGGGCGGTGGGGGCGTCGAGGAAGCACGCCGATATCTCTCCTCCCGTTTTCCGACGGCCAGCGGAAACTATCTTGAGTGCACCCGGACCGAGGGGCAGGACGCATTCCTCAACCGCTTTGCCGTCGGTGGCTCTGTCGTAAGGTTCCGCGACGTGCATCCGGCCCAGGTTGAGGACATCCTGGCCCTCGATATTGCCTTGCCGCGCAACACCAGGGACTGGTTTGAAACCCTGCCGGCGGCGCTCGAGAGCCAGTTCGTGCGCAAGATGTATTGCGGGCACTTCTTCTGCCACGTCATGCATCAGGAATATCTCGTGCAAAGGGGCGGAGATCTGGAGGCGATAGAGCAACAGTTGCTCTATCTGCTGGACCAGCGCGGCGCGGAGTATCCGGCCGAGCACAATGTCGGCCATCTCTATCATGCCAAGCCGGCATTGCGTGATTTCTACCGCACGCTCGATCCGACCAACAGTTTCAATCCTGGTATCGGCAAGACCTCGAAGAAGAAGGACTGGGCGCATTGATGCTGCATCGCCCTCCCGGCGGTTGCGAACAGGCTGGCGCCGTTCAGCGGATATGGCAGGAACCTGCCCGCGATGGCCTTGTTCAACTTCGAATTGGCCCTCATGGTGGCGCTAATCCTGCCCGGTATCATGCTGAGGCATAGGATGCTGTCTACACATGCACGTAACGCAGCAAGGGACCGTCGCGCGGCGTCGCGGCCAATGCCGATCAGTCCGGGTGAAGTTTCGTTTGGGAGGAGACCGAGATGCCCCTTTATGCCCTTGATGGACATGCACCGAAAATCGACCCGCAAGCGGCCTGGATAGCGCCAACGGCGGTTCTGGTGGGCAAGATCGTCATGCACGCCGACGCCAGCGTCTGGTTCGGGGTGGTCGCGCGTGGAGACAATGAAGAGATCACGATTGGGGTGGGCAGCAATGTGCAAGAGAATACAGTGCTGCACACCGATATGGGGCATCCGCTGACGATCGGGCAAGGCTGCACCATCGGCCACAAGGCGATGCTGCATGGCTGCACGATCGGCGACAATACCCTGATCGGCATGGGCGCGACCGTGCTCAATGGCGCGCGTATCGGCCGTGACTGTCTGATTGGAGCCGGCGCGTTGATCACGGAAGGCAAGGAGATCCCGGATGGGTCACTGGTTGTTGGTAGCCCCGGAAAGGTGCTCCGGACACTGGATGCAGATGCAATCGCCTCCCTCAAGCGCTCTGCATCGGGCTATGTGCAGAACGCGCGCCGCTTCGCCAAGGGTCTGGTGCCCATAACTTCCTTTGCAGGCTTCGACCCTGCCTGAGTGTGCTGGAAAGCCGCGTTGCAATCGCTTCGTCATCAGCGCCCGCTCGCTCGAGTGATCGTGAGTGTCAAGCCGCCGTTTCAATCCTGATGACCGGCGGCAGTCGGTCGGTGACGACGGCAAGCAACGCATAGTCTGCAAGCATCGGCTGTTTTGTTGGCGACACGTCTCCGGGGCCCGGATCGCCGCGTGCGCCCGATCGGTTCTTCATATTCATCCCTCACTAACCTTCTGCCCCTTCGCCAAAGCGCCAGCATTTACTTCGTTCAGTTCATTCAGTATGAATTGAACGATAAGGTGAGGTGCAGCTTGAGCGCGACGACGCGGTTTATCGAGGAAATGGGGCTGATTGCCCAGGAACGGGGGGAATCGCGGATTTCCGGCCGTCTGATCGGCTTGATGGTGGTCGAGGGGCAGGAACTCAACCTGGTGCAGATCAGCGAGAAGCTATCGATCAGCCGGGCGAGCGCGAGCACGAACGCGCGCGACCTGGCGCGCAAGGGCATTCTCAAGCTGCGCACCCATGCCGGGGACCGGCAGGATTATTACCAACTTGTCAGCCTTAGCGAGATCGATGTGGTGGGCAACATTGCCGCGCAGTTCGAGCGACAGGCGCAAACAATCAAAAACTGTGTCGAGGACATGCAGGCCGAGGACGCTGAGGCGGCCCGGCGCGCGGCGGTGGTCCAGAGCTTTCTGGCGCAGTCTGCCGAAATCCTGACCCATTGGGTGACGACGCTCCGTGCTGCGGACGAGCATAAGAAGGACGAGAAATGACCGAAGCGCAGACCAAGCCCGAATGGGCGCAGAGCCGCCGCGAAAAGGAAAACGCAGCGCGCGTGGCACAGGGTCTCAAACCCAAGCGCCGGATCATGCCCTGGATCATCCTGGCGGTGATCATTGCCGGGGTGGTGGGTTTTGTGGTGCTGCGGCCGGCCGAGGCGCCGGTGACCGAAATGGCCGAAACCGGCCCAGTGGTCATGCAGGTCCGGCAGTCCGAAACCACGACGATAGCGCCCGAGACCCTTCGCGAAACGGTGAAGGTGACCGGGACACTGGTGCCGGCGCGTCAGTCCGACGTGGCCTCGCAGGCCTCGGGCAGGGTTATGGCGGTGATGGTGCGGCCGGGCGAAGCGGTCAGCGAGGGCGATGTGCTGGCGCAGATCGACCGGGCGCCGCTTGAGTTGCAGCTCAACCAGCAACGCGCCACCGCCAATGCAACCCGGGCCCAGCTCAATTCATCCGAGCAGAGCCTGACGCGGACCGAGGAGCTGGCGCGGCAGGGGCTGGCCAGTCCTTCGACACTGGATCAGGCGCGGTCTTCGACCGAAGCGCTGCGGGCCAATCTGGCGGCGCTGGAAAGTGCTGTGGAGTCGGCGGAACTGGCCCTGAGCAACGCGACGGTCAAGTCGCCGCTTGACGGCGTGGTTTCCTCGCGCTCGGTGGATACGGGCCAGACGGTTTCGGCCGGCACGCCGCTGTTCACCATCGTCAATCTTGATGAAATGGAGTTCGATGCGACGGCCTCGGTTACGTCGAGCGCCCGTGTCGCGCCTGGCCAGCAGGTGGCCATCGATGTCACCGGGCTCGACGGCCAGAGCTTTGACGGCACAGTAACGCGGGTCAATCCGGTTTCGCTCAGCGGTACACGCACGGTGCCGATCTATGTCGAGCTCAGCAATGAAGGCGGCCAATTGCGCGGCGGCATGTTTGCCACAGGGCACATTACGGTCGAGCAGGCAGAGGAGGCTATTGCCGTGCCTGCTGCGGCTTTGCGCGAAGATGCGGAGGGACCGTTTGTGCTCAAGCTGGTGGATGGCACGCTGGAGCGCCAGGAGATCGAAGTGGTGCGCGAATGGGAGCGTGGCCGGCTGATCGAAGTGACGGGTCTTAACACTGGAGACGTGATCGTTTCGGCACCATTATCCGAGCTTGAGGCCGGAAACGCCTACACACTCGTGGAAGGGTAAGCCATGTTTCTGACCCGCATCAGCGTCAATCATCCCGTGTTTGCGACCATGATCATGGTCGCGATCATGGTGTTCGGTGTCTATTCCTATCAGCGCCTGCCGATCGAGCAATTGCCCGATATCGACTTTCCGGTCGTGGCCGTCGTCGTCAGCTATCCCGGCGCGTCTCCGGAGGCGGTCGAGGCCGATGTGATCGAACCCATCGAGGATGCGGTCAATACGATCGCCGGGCTGGACACCATCCAGTCCACTGCACAGGCCGGTCAGGCCATGGTGCTGATGATCTTCAATCTCGAAGCGGATTCGCAGCAGAAGGCGCTCGACGTTCGCGACAAGATCGACCCGATCAAGGCCTTGCTTCCCGATGGGGCGGGGGATCCGCGCGTATTGCGCTTTGATCCGAGTGCTTTGCCGGTGCTCTCGCTGGCTGTCAGCTCGGATACATTGTCTGATCGGGACCTGACGGCACTAACCGAAGATGTCATTGCCCGCCGCATTTCCAATATTGACGGCGTGGGCAGCGCGACCGTGGTCGGTGGCGTGCCGCGCCAGCTCAATATCGAGATCGACCCGGACCGGCTGGCGGCGTTCAATATCAGCCCGGGCTCCGTGGTTTCGGCGCTGCAGGCAGCCAACAAGGACCTGGCGGCCGGCTCGATTACCCAGGACAGCATCGTCCAGTCGATCCAGGTGCTGGGTCGGCTCGAAGACGAACAGGATTTCTATGAGGTCACCGTGGGCAACCAGGGCGGCCAGCCGGTGACGCTGCGCGACGTGGCCACCATTGTCGATGGGACCGGTGAGGCATCCAGCCTGGCCATTCTGAATGGCCAGCGGGCGCTGGCGGTGGATATTCTCAAGACCCAGGGCGCCAACACCGTCGGCGTTGCCGAGGAGATCCGCCACACCATTGAAGATCTGCTCGAGAGTGAACTGCCCGATGGGGTCAATATCGAGGTCGTGGTCGACAATGCCGAGCCGGTGGAAAATTCCTTCCACGCGGTTCAGAACATGCTGATCGAAGGCGCGATCCTGGCCGTCGTCATCGTGTTCCTGTTCCTCAATTCCTGGCGTTCTACCGTCATCACTGGGCTGACGCTGCCGATCTCGATCATCGGCACGATGATCGCGCTCAATTTTCTCGGCTTCACGCTCAACATGATGACCCTGCTGGCGCTGTCGCTTGCCGTGGGCATCCTGATCGATGATGCCATTGTGGTGCGTGAGAACATCACCCGACACCTGCATATGGGCAAATCGCACCGGCAGGCGGCGTTCGACGGTACCAATGAAATCGGCCTGGCAGTGATGGCCACCACCTTGTCCATCGTGGCGGTGTTCCTGCCTGTGGCCTTCATGGACGGAATCATGGGCCGGTTCTTCCTGCAGTTCGGTGTCACGGTTTCTGTGGCCGTGCTGATCTCGCTTTTCGTGGCCTTCACGCTCGACCCGATGATGTCGAGTGTGTGGTATGATCCGGCGGCCAATCCCAATGCCAAGCGCGGGCCGATCGGCCGTGCGGTGCATCAGTTCGACCGGCTCTTCACCTGGTTCACCCAGGGCTATCGTCACCTGATCCGCTGGGGGCTGAAGTTCCGCAAGTCGGTGCTGCTGATTGCGCTGATGTCCTTTGTTGGCACCTTCTTCCTGTTTCCGCAGGTGGGTGTGGAGTTCATTCCGGTGACGGACAATGGCAATTTCACCATTTCGGTGGAAACGCCGTCCGGCTCCTCCAAGGAGGCGACGGCGGCCAAGCTCTACCAGGCCGAAACGGTCATCAACAGCTTCCCCGAGGTCGAGACGATCTATTCCACCATTGGTGGCGGGGTGGCGGCTGCCGGGGCCAATTCGGGCACGATGACGGTGACGCTGGTCGACAAGGCGCTGCGCGATGTCACACCAGTCGAGCTGATGCCGCGCGTCCGCGCGGCGCTGGAAGCGGTGCCAGGCGCCACCTTCCAGGTTTCCGCGGCATCCGGCATGGGCGGGAGTTCGGCGCCGGTCTCGGTGACACTTTACGGCGACAGCTTTGAAGTGCTTGGCCGGCTGGGCGACGAGCTCGAAGCCAAGATGGCCGAAATACCGGGCCTGATTGATATATCATCAAGCCTGGATGAAGCGCAGGCGGTTGTCGGCATTCGTATCAATCGCGACCTGGCCGACGATCTCGGCGTGTCCATGGGCCAGATTGCAGCCACGCTCGGGCCGCTGATTGCAGGCGAGGATGTTGCCGACTGGACGGCCCAGAACGGTCAGGTCTATTCGGTCGTGGTGCGCCTGCCCGAATCCCTGCGCAACGATGCGACTTCGCTGGCAAACCTGCCCATCGCTCAATCCGGCGCCACTGGCTCAAACCAGATGGTGACGCTTGGCCAAGTCGCAGATGTGGTCGAAAGCGTCGGTCCAGCCACCATCAACCGCCAGGATCTGCAGCGTGGCGTGACCATAGAAGCCCATCTCGAAGGGGTGGAACTGGGGACCGTAACGCCGCAATTGCAGGCGGCCGTGGCGGCGTTGACGCTGCCCACAGGCTACCGCACCTCGTTTGGCGGCGACGTCGAACAGATTGCGGAGACCATGGGCGCAGTTGGTTCGGCCCTGCTGCTGGCGGTGATCTTCATCTACCTGGTGCTGGCCAGCCAGTTCGGCAGCTTCCTGCAACCGATTGCCATCATGGGTTCGCTGCCGCTGGCCCTGATCGGGGTGATGGTGGGGCTGCTGGTTGGCGGGTCAACGCTCAACATGTTCTCGGCCATCGGGTTCATCATGCTGATGGGCCTGGTGGTGAAGAACGCCATCCTGCTGGTCGACAACGCCAATCAGCACGTCAAGGAGGGCTGGAACCTCTATGAGGCGCTGGTGGAAGCGGGCTCGACGCGGTTCCGGCCGATCATCATGACGACGCTGGCGATGATCTTCGGCATGTTGCCGCTGGCCCTCAACCTGCATGGCGGCAGCGGCGAAAATGCTCCGATGGCCCATGCTGTGATCGGCGGGTTGATCAGTTCGACCGCCCTGACGCTGCTCGTGGTGCCGGTGTTGCTGACCTATATCGACCAGTTCAGCCGCTTCATCGGCCGCTTCCTGCCCAAGGCGCCGGATGACGGCGAACATGTGCAAGCGCCAATGTAGGACGACACGCGCCCGGCCTAAAGCCGGGCGCTTGCTTTTGGCGGGGGAGCGGCGTATCCGGTCAGGACCGGTCTGCAGTTCACCGAGGCGTCGCCGTCCCGACAAGGGAAGCTAAACCTGCCTGATCTCGATCTTCGACTCGCACTTTCCTCGTGCCCGTCGCAAGCCGGCGACCACCGACACTGTCCTTCAGGCAGCTCTGGGCACGCTGAGGATGCGCCATGTCGAGACAGATTCAATCCCTGACCATTCCCGATCTATCGGCTTTCGCCAAATCGCTGCGGACCCAGCTTGCCGGTGCCGATGACACGCCCAGCCACGTCGAAATGCTGACCATGCTGGCGCGGGCCGCGGGGTTCCGCAACTACCAGCATTTCAGAGCAGCCAGTGCCGAGCGGCCACCGGTCGAACCCGTGGATTTGACGCTGGTGGAGAAAGTGTCCCGGCATTTCGATGCCCAGGGCGTGCTGATGCGCTGGCCGTCGCGGAACAGCCTGCAGCCGCTATGCCTATGGGCGCTTTGGGCCAGGATGGAGCCGGGACGGGACTATGCTGACCGGGAAAATACGGAATTGCTCAATGGACTGGCCAGTTTCGGCGACCATGCCCTGTTGCGGCGTGCGCTGGTGGATATGGGCTATGTCGCGCGGACGCGCGACGGGCGCACCTATCGGCGCATAGAACAGAAGCCGCCCGCGGAACTGTCCGCATTGCTGCGGCGCATCGCGCCCAACCAAGGCTAGACGCGTTTGGAAATACGCTGCATGGCAACCTTGGAGACAAGGTTGCCAATCGCCACCGCCTGGTTCTGCTGGATTGCCGCAAGGCTGTTGGCGAGCGCGGCCTGCTTCTGCGCCATGGCCAAAGCCTCCGCCCTGCGGCCGCGCTGATACTGCAGCCGCTCGTAGGATGAGAGCTCATACATGTTGAAGCGCGTAATCTTGCCTGAATAGCTCATGGCGCAAGCCTGAACATTGGCGCTTTACGGCAAGTAAATTTATTCGGTCTGTTTTGTGGCGGTTGAGCAGTGCTTCGCTAGACCAAACAGGTTTTCAAGTAAATCAGTCAGATATTCAGGCGGTCTTGGAGATGCGCTGCATGGCCATCTTGGAAAACAGATTGCCGGTTTCCACTGCGCTATTGCTCTGGATCGAGGCGAAGCTATTCGCCATGCTGGCATTTTTCTGGGCGATCTCGGCGGCAGCGGCCCGGCGCTCGCGCTGATACTGGATCCGCTCATAAGGGGAGAGCTGATGCATGTTGTATCGGTTGATCTTGGTGCTGCCGTACGCCATGCATCAAGCTTCGCCGATTATGGTTAATCGGGCGTTAAATGGTTAGCGACTGGTAAAGGCGTCAGTGCTGGGTCACCACGAGGCCGGCGGCGCCAGCCATCATGGCGCCGGCGGTCTTGTTGAGGCGGCCAAGGGCTTTTTCGCTGCGGAACATGTCACGCGCGGCGGAGGCCAGCCAGGCATAGCCGCAACCGATCAACAGCAGCACGACCACAACGATCGCCGTCAACTCGATGAAGGCCAGCGGGGTCATCTCGCCCAGCGGCACGACTGTAGGCAGGATCGCCAGATAGAAGACAATGGTCTTGGGATTGCCCATGGTCAGCGAAAATCCGGCCAGGAATGTCTTCCAGCGGCCTTCGTTCTTGGGTTTCATCTGTTCGGAGCCGGGGCGGGCAGTCCAGAATTTATAGGCGATATAGAGCAGGTAAGCGGCGCCGGCCCAGCGCACGATGGTGAAGACCGGGCCGAACCAGGTGGCGATGGCGGCCAGGCCAAAAACGGCAAAGAAGAAATAGACCAAATCGCCGGCCAGAATGCCCAGCACCATGGGGAAGGCGCCCTTGAAGCCGCCGCCAAGGGCGCGGGCGACGACAGCCGCAACGCCGGGCCCCGGCACCAGAACGGCGATGGCATAGGCGATGGTGAAGGCGGAAAGGGTAAACAGGTCCATGGCGGCATCCGGCAATATGTGGTGGCGGACACTAGCCCCGCGTCAGCCATTTGGCCAGCAGGAGGTTGACGCAGCCGCTGGCTCGATTAAGTAAGAAGCATCGCAACTCGACCGGACGGTTCCCAATGGATCGCATCCTCACAGCAACGCCCATCTGCCTTGCCCCTGAGGATATGACGAACCATGCCTTCCGTGACGCTTTCTCAACTGACCTATTCCGGCCCTGACGGCCAGCCGCTTTTCTCCAATCTCGATCTCAGCTTTGGCACCGGTCGTACCGGGCTAGTCGGCCGCAATGGCGTGGGCAAGACCACGCTGCTGCGCCTGATAACCGGCGAGCTGACACCGGGTTCCGGGACCATCAATCTGGTTGGCCGGATTGGTGTGTTGCGCCAGTCCGTGCAGCCTGGGCCCGATGAAACCATTGCCGATCTGTTTGGCGTTCGGGCCGGGCTGGATCTGCTCGCACGCGCCATGGCGGGAGCAGCCGATGCCGATGAATTGGCAGAGGCCGACTGGACGCTTGAGGCGCGACTGGACGAGGCACTCGATGCACTGGCGCTGGAAGTCGGACCTGACACATTGCTCTGGACGCTTTCCGGCGGCCAGCGCACTCGAGCGGCGCTGGCGGCTCTGGTGTTCGATGCGCCCGATCTGATTCTGCTCGACGAGCCGACCAATAATCTGGACGCCGATGGCCGCGCAGCCGTCGCCGACATGCTGGCGCAATGGCGGGGTGCCGCCATCGTCATCAGTCATGACCGCGATCTGCTAGACCGTATGGATGCCATCGTCGAGCTGACCAGTCTCGGCGCTACCACCTATGGGGGCAATTTCAGCCATTACCGGGAGCGCAAGGCCTCGGAGCTCGCGGCGGTCCAGCGTGACCTCAGCGTTGCCGAGCGCCAGGTGCGCGATGCAGCGCGGGCGGCGCAGGACGCGCGCGAACGTCAGGCCCGGCGCGATGCCGGCGGCCGCAAGAAGGCGGCCAAGGGCGACATGCCCAAGATCCTGCTCGGTGGCATGAAGCGGCGCGCCGAAGCGACCGCCGGCGGGCTGGATCGTCTGGCCGAGAAGCAGGCAGATGCGGCACAGATCCAAGCGGCCGAGGCCCGCTCAAAAATCGAGGTGCTGTCGCCCTTTGCGGTGAAGCTGGCGCCAAGCGGACTGCCGGCGGGAAAGGTGGTTCTGCGCGCCAGCGACCTGACAGGCGGCTATGACCCGGAAGCGCCGATCATCAAAAATGCCAGTCTTGAAATTATCGGCCCAGAGCGCGTTGCTATCACCGGTCCGAACGGGTCGGGCAAGACCACATTGCTCAAGCTGCTGACCGGCGCCTTGCAGCCGCGTGGCGGGAATGTGCATATTGGCGGGCCAATAGCCCTGCTGGACCAGCAGGTCGGGCTGCTGGAGCGGCGCGACACCGTCCTGGCCAATTTCCAGCGGCTCAATCCGGACAGCACAGTCAATGATTGCCGCTCGGTGCTGGCCGCGTTCAAGTTCCGCAATGACGCCGCCCTGCAGAGCGTTGGCACGCTGAGCGGCGGGGAAATGCTGCGCGCGGGCCTGGCCTGTGTGCTGGGTGGAAAGACCCCGCCCATGCTGGTGGTGCTGGATGAGCCGACCAACCACCTCGACATCGAGGCGATCGAGATCGTGGAGGCCGGGCTTCGCGCCTATGACGGCGCGCTGCTGGTGATCAGCCACGACCGCTCATTTCTGGAAAATATCGGGGTGACCCGCGAGATTGCGCTGGTCTAGATGCGCGCGCGGAAACGGGCCCTGCCATATCGCAGCAGGACCCGTTCTCGCGCCGGGAGGAAGGATTATCGCGGCAGCAAGACGTCGTCGACGACGTGAATCACACCATTGGACTGATTGACATCGGCAATAGTCACCAGGGCCGCGCCGCCAGCTTCATCATAGATATAGACATGCGAGCCGCGCACTTCGGCGGTAAGGGCATCGCCACTGACGGTCTGCATGTTGTAGCGGCCACCATTGGCGCGGGCGCGGCTGACCAGATCGCCTGCGGAAAGCTTGCCGGCCACGACATGGGCGGTCAACACCTTGACTAGCTGGTCCTTGTTTTCTTCCATCAACAGCGTGTCGACGGTACCATCGGGCAGCTTGCCAAAGGCATCATTGGTGGGGGCGAACACGGTGAACGGGCCGGGGCTCTGGAGCGTTTCGACAAGGCCGGCAGCCGTGACAGCGGCGACAAGCGTGGTGTGGTCGGCCGAGTTGACGGCGTTTTCGACAATGTTCTTGTCGGCAAACATGGCGGCGCCGCCGACCATGGGATTGTCCTGAGCAATAGCGACGCTCGAGGCGAGGGCAAAAACGGCAGCGGCTATGGACGCCTTGGCAAATGACATGACTTTTCTCCCTGTTGTGTCGACCGGCGATTTCTTGTTCGCCGGTCCGATCACAGGGAGCTACGCGAGGTTTGCGAGGTCAGTTTCAGCCCCCTCATCACGCTCGCGTGAAGTCAGGGCAGCCGGGCGAGGCGCTCGGTCAGCAGGGTATAGAAGCCGTCGGCGTCGCCGGTGCGGATCCAGGTGGCATTATAGCTGCGGCCAGTTACATGCCAGAAATCGGCCACGGTCATGCCCATGGTCAGCTCGCTCGCGGTTTCGATGGTCACATTGCAGTGGCGACCCTCAAACAGCCCGGGCTGCAGCAGATAGGCGATGACTGTCGGATCATGCAGCGGCGCGCCATCCCAGCCATACTTCTCAAGATCGAACGTCTCGGAGAAAGTCAGCATGGCATGTACGGCCTCGCCTGACTGGTTGCCCAGCGCCTTGATGGCTTTGAGGCGCGCCGGGGTCGACTGGATCATATGGGTGACGTCAAGCGACAGGACGGTGATCGGGGCACCGCAGCGCATCACCACATCGGCGGCTTCGGGGTCGACATAGATATTGAATTCGGCCGCCGGGGTGATGTTGCCGACCTCGAAATAGGCGCCGCCCATCATCACGATTTCCTGGATGCGCTCGGCAATGGCCGGCTGTTTGACCAGGGCCATGGCGATGTTGGTCAGTGGACCCAGCGTGCACAGGGTGATGGTCTTTGGTTCGGCGTTCATCAGCGTTTCGATGATGTAGTCGACGCCGTGCTGGGCCTGCAGTGGAATGGTGGGGTCGGGCAGGTCGGGGCCGTTGAGACCGGTTTCGCCGTGCACGTGTTCGGCGGTGACGAGATGGCGGCGCATCGGACGCGAGCAGCCGGCATAGACCGGAATATCGGTGCGGCCGGACAGCTCGACGACCTTGCGGGCATTGATCGCATTCTGCGCCAGTCCGACATTGCCGGCCACCGCGACAATGCCCAGCACATCGAGCTCCTCGGGCGAAGCCAGGGCGAGAAGGATGGCGACGGCATCGTCCTGACCAGGGTCGGTGTCGATAATGATCTTGCGGGACATGAAGGCTTCCAAAAGACTCAGGAGTTGATTTTGGGCCGGAGCTTATCCAAGGCAGTGGGCGCGGTCGATGCACCAACTGGTCGCGGCGGAACGAAAGCTGTTCGAGACGCGTTTTTGCAGTTCCTCCCAGTTGCGGAAACCTCAATGCGTCGTAGCCCAGCCGGCATTCCCGCCGATGTCGATCAAAGCCAGTTCGAGCGTGTGCTGAACAATGCCGCGCGCCTGGCTGTCGTCGGCATTGGATTTGCCGTGCTGCTGACGGTTCTGCAGGCGGGGCAGGTGTTTCTCGCGCCAGTGACGCTGGCCATCGTGGTTGGGCTCATGTTCGGGCCGGTGGCTGATCGGGTGGAAAGCTGGGGCGTGCCGCCAGCGCTTTCGGCTGGCGTCGTGGTGCTGCTGCTGCTCACGGTTATCGCCGGGTTTGCCACATTGTTCGCCGTGCCGCTCAGTGAATGGGTCGCTCGGGCTCCCTTGATCTGGGAGAAGCTGCAAGCGCAACTGGCCAATCTCAGGGAGCCGCTTGAATCGATCGGGCAGTTCCAGGAGCAGTTGACCTCGGTCCTCGGCACAGATGGCGCGATGTCCGTGCAGGTGGAAGATGCCAGCACGGTGACGGGTGTGGCCATGCTGGCTCCCGCGGCGCTGGCGCAGGTGGCGATCTTCCTGGCCAGTCTCTACTTCTTCGTTGCCACGCGCGATCATATCCGCATGTCGGTGCTTTCCATGTGCGTCACGCGGCGCATGCGCTGGCGCACGGCTCATGTTTTCCGCGATGTCGAACTCAAGGTCAGCCGGTTTTTGCTCTCGGTCACCCTGATTAATCTATGCGTCGGCACGGCAGTGTCGATTGCGATGTGGATCATCGGCATGCCCTCGCCGCTACTGTGGGGCGCCATGGCGGCTGTCCTCAACTACATTCCTTATGTGGGCCAGGCGATCATGGTCACGGTGTTGATCGCGGTGGGCCTGGGGACGCAGACCGAGCTCTGGCAGATCCTGTTGCCGGTGGCCTGTTACGCGGGGATCAATTTTGTCGAAGGTCAGATCTTCACGCCGCATTTCATTGGCCGATCGCTAACGCTCAATCCGTTCATCATCTTTCTCTCGATCACCTTCTGGATCTGGGCCTGGGGCCCGGTTGGCGGGCTCGTGGCGGTGCCAACCTTGCTGATTGCCCAGTCGGTGATTGCCCATGCCCTGCCCAGCAAGCCGGTCGCGCCGCGCAAGCCGGTGCGCCGTACGCGCCAGATGAGCGACCGCGAAGAGTTGCTGGCCAATGCGGCTCAGGCGATAGCCGAGAAGCGCCAGGACGAAGAGAGCGAGGCCCGCAAGCAGGAGCGCGAGGAGCCGCCTCAAGGTACGGGACCAACCGGGGTCGAGCCCTCCACCAGCTAGGAAGCTGCCATCCGCTCCCAAGCGCTTGACGGCATCGGTCTGACACACCAGTGTCCAGCCGAATAACGGCGACGGGGAAAAGCCATGGCAGGTGAAGTAGCGGCCCATGCGGCAGAGGCAGCCCATCACGGTCTCGACCTTGTGCCGGTTGTGGCCTTGCTGGCAGCAGGAACCATCGCAGTTCCGATATTTCGGCGAATCGGTCTCGGTTCGGTGCTTGGTTATCTGGCGGCGGGCCTGCTGCTTGGGCCCTCGGGCATCGGCCTGATTTCAGATCCGGCCTCGGTGCTGCACGCGGCCGAACTGGGCGTAGTGCTGTTTCTCTTTATCATCGGGCTGGAAATGGAGCCGGGCCGGCTCTGGTCCCTGCGCCAGCAGATCTTTGGCCTGGGCGTCATTCAGGTCGCGGTCTCAGGCGCGCTGTTGACCGGAATCGGCGTGTTGCTGGGCTTCGCGCCCGTCGTCGCCTTTGTCTTCGGCATGGGTTTTGTGCTGACCTCGACCGCGATCGTCATGCAGATCCTGGGCGAACGCGGTGAGCTGGCGACACCCGGCGGCCAGAAAATGGTGTCGGTGCTGCTGCTCGAAGACCTCGCCATCGTGCCGCTGCTGGCCGTTGTCACGTTGATGGCGCCCTCGACCGGCGATGTGAGCATGACCGCCCGGCTGGTTTCCTTCGGTGTCGCCGTTGGCGCGATCGTACTGCTGATCTTCCTCGGGCGGCGGATCATGAATCCGTTTTTCGCGCTGCTGGCCCAGGCCAAGGTGCGCGAGGTGATGACGGCGGCAGCGCTGCTGGTGGTGCTGGGCGCCGCCTTGCTGTTCCAGGTCAGCGGGTTGTCCATGGCCATGGGCGCGTTCCTCGCCGGCGTATTGCTGTCGACTTCGACATTCAAGCATCAGCTCGAGGCCGACGTGGAACCCTTCAGGGGGCTGCTGCTGGGCCTGTTCTTCCTGGCGGTCGGCATGTCGCTCGACCTGTCCGTCGTCGGTGAAAACTGGGGTCTCATTGCGATCAGCGTCGTAAGCTATATGCTGGTCAAGGCGGCAGCGATCTATGTCATTGCACGGCTGCTGAAGTCGGATCATGCGGAGGCGCTTGAGCGCGCCGTGTTGATGGGGCAGGGCGGCGAATTCGCCTTTGTGCTCTACACCACCGCCGCCACCAGCGGTCTGATCGACGCGCCCACCAATGCGATCTTCACGGCAACGGTGATCATCTCGATGGTGATCACGCCCTTTGCCATCATCGGCATGCGCTATCTGATGCCAAAAGCGGTGCAGTCCATGGATGGAGTGGAAGAGGCCGATGGTCTGAGCGGCAAGGTGCTGATTATCGGCTTTGGCCGCTTCGGACAGATTGTCAGCCAGCCGCTGCTGGCCCTCAAACACACTGTGTCTATTATCGACAACGATACGGATATGATCAGGGCCGCGGCGCAGATCGGATTCAAGGTCCATTATGGCGACGGGACGCGGCTCGATATCCTTCGGGCGGCGGGCGCATCGACGGCCGACCTGATCCTGATCTGTACCGATCAGCGCGCGCAGACCACGCGAATTGCCGAATTGCTGCGCGATGAGTTTCCTCTCGCGCGGGTGATGGCGCGGGCCTTTGATCGCTCGCACGGCATCGAGCTGGTGCGGGCAGGGGTGGAATACCAAATTCGCGAGACCTTTGAGTCGGCGATCAACTTTGGTGGCGAGGCGATCCGGATGCTTGGTGCAACCGATGAAGAGGCCGATGAAGTCATCGAGGGCGTGCGCAGCCGCGACCGGCAGCGTTTCGAGCTGCAACTGGGTGGCGAGGACTGGCGCAACCTGACCCAATTGCTGATCAGCAATGCGCGGGATCAGGCGCGTGAGGGTGGCGTGTCCATTCCGGAGGAGACGGCAGAGGCTGCCGCAAGCCAGTCCGCGGAACAAGCGCGGGGCAGCTAGTCACCAATGAAATATTCGGGGGCTTTCCCCTGCATAAATTAAGTGCAACACTGCACCTATTCTGAGGGGAACATCGATATGAACACTGGATTGCGAGATGCCGCAAAAGCCGATCGTTTACGATGCGCCCACACCCGAACCCCGCGCGATAACAGTTGAGGCCATTCAGGCCGAGATCCTTGAAAAGCTGATCTATTCGGTCGGCAAGGATCCGATTGTCGCCCGACCGCATGACTGGTTGCGCGCCACCATTCTGGCCGTGCGCGACCGGATCATGGACCGCTGGATGGAGAGTTCGCGCGAGACGTGGCGAACCTCGAACAAGCGGGTCTACTATCTCAGCCTTGAGTTCCTCATCGGGCGGCTGATGCGCGATGCCATGAGCAATGTCGGGCTGATGGAGCCGGTGGCCGAAGCGCTTAAAAATCTCGATGTCGATCTGGGCGATCTGATCAATCTCGAGCCAGACGCAGCGCTAGGCAATGGCGGCCTGGGGCGCCTGGCGGCCTGTTTCCTTGAATCCATGTCCTCGGTGAAAATCCCGGCCTATGGCTATGGTATTCGCTATGTGCATGGCCTGTTCCGGCAGGAAATGAGCGAAGGCTGGCAGGTCGAACTGCCCGAGGAATGGCTGGCTCACGGCAATCCCTGGGAGTTCGAGCGCCGCGAGAGTGCCTATGAAGTCGGGTTTGGCGGCCATGTCGAGCCGGTCACCGATCCCGATGGTGAGGTGCGTCAGGAATGGCGGCCGAATGAGCATCTTCTGGCCGTGGCCTTTGATACGCCGATTGTCGGCTGGCGCGGGGCGCGGGTGAATACGCTCCGTCTCTGGAGCGCGCAACCCATCGACCCGATCCTGCTCGACAAGTTCAATTCCGGTGACCATATCGGGGCGCTCGAAGAAAGCGCCAAGGCGGAAGCCATCACCCGCGTGCTCTACCCTGCAGACTCGACAGCGGCGGGGCAGGAGCTGCGCTTGCGCCAGGAGTT
>Ga0207716_100101_pt1 | contig 91507 bp, 86 predicted proteins | sample TtaePargueraPR_FD_187739 | JGI IMG/M metagenome (GOLD analysis project Ga0207716, IMG submission 187739) | Aerobic enrichment media microbial communities from Bioluminiscent Bay, La Parguera, Puerto Rico - Tt and P2 (5) (SPAdes) | ecosystem: Environmental > Aquatic > Marine > Unclassified ... | reverse complement strand
TCCAACTTCGCTTGTGAATATCAATTCCAATGTATAATTTTAACTTAGCAGTTTGTTCAGTTTTCATATCTTAATCGTTTTTGTGAACTTTAAAGATACTGGACTTTCTGCTTTTTCATGGATGCTAAGAAACATAGGGCAGTTAAGGCTTTCAGAAAGGTTCGTTCATTTAGCAAACTTCGGTTTCGGTGGACAGTGAATCGCTTCGAAAGCCCTACGTTTCTTAGCCGAGACCGTTGGGCTTAATTAAAAAATGAAATATCTACTTATCTGCATCTCACTTATTGTTTTGTCCTGCGAAGGACCAACAGAATGTTTTGACTATGATGAACATATGAGCAGCATCTTGAAACAGAACAAAATCCATTACATGACCTATGTGAGAGTAGACTCAAATGGACTCGAAACAAAAAGTTCGGTAGCAATAAACAACGAACGTGGAGACTTAAAAGAGATTACTTTTTATACTGACACTGATACGATAAAAGAGAAGTATTCATACGACTCAAATAACCGCATCACGAAAGTTCAAGTTTCGACTAACGATAGGGATTGGAGACTCAAAATGAAAAACGTGTATGATGACAAGAATAATCGGGAAACAAACTTTGAGTATGACGAAAAGGGAATCGTCTATCGCACTGAATACTTGAACAACTCCTTCGGAAAGAATATCTCGAACAGATTCTATATTGACGATCAACTAAAAAGCATACATCTATTCTATTGGACTGACAACTGCAAACTAGACAGTATTGTAAGATTCGATGCTGATAGTAATAAAACGGGAGAAAAGTTGATTCTAAATTACAACGACCTCCTTCTCACGGACAAGACAAAATATCAAGATGGACAGGCAATAGAAATTGAGAAATTTGAATATAACGAGCTAGGACTTCAGGAACTTATCATTTATGAAGTTCCGAACGAATACAGACAATCAACAGTGATAAAATACGAAGGGGAGCTTCCCGTTTCTGAAACAAGTATTTATAAGAGTCTAACTGACGACTATACTGACACTACTCGATACAAATGGAAATACAAATAACTAAGCCCAACAACGGCTCCTATGAAAAGCAATCATCCTAATCTCAGTTCAAATTTATTATATTTTCATTTAAGTATTACCTCATTTACGATTTAATTTTATAGAGCGTTGAACTGATGTGTGAAGTTTACTTCACATATCATTCAATGCAAAAATAACTTGCTCAGCATCCTATGTGTGGTCAATATCGTTTTATCGCCACCGGCATCTCTATGAGTATAAGCTAAAAAAGTCCATTCACTTGCTATAAAAATGTGATCCGAATGAAAGCCAAGCAACTCATTCCTAAAATTTTCGTCATTAATGTTATGCGATTACTATTGAAATACTTTCTGCTATTGCCTTTTCTTTTCATCTGCTTTTCCATTTTTGCTCAAGACAAATCTTGGAATAACTGGTACTTTGGTGCAAGTTTGGGAATGAGCTTTGATGGAGGTAGCCGAACCATAGAAACAGACAGCAAAGTTAGCATGGGCTATGGCCCGGCAAGTTTTTCTGATCCTCAAACCGGTCAACTCCTTTTTATTACAGATGGTAGGCGTCTCTTTGACCGGAATTTTACACTTATAACGTTTCTGCAATCAAATTATTCTATGCAAAGCATGGTCGTTCCTGTTCCTGATGATGCGGACAAATTTTACATCATTACAGTTAGCAATCAAGGAGAACTCTCATACGCTATATTTGATCGAACGCTGAGGAATGGGCTAGGTGACATTTCACAAACCATGCAAAATATCCAGCTTAATTCGGCACATCATTTTACCCTTGTAAAAAGACTTTATGGAGATGGTTATTGGTTGATAACGCACCTTAAAGATCAAGCGAAATTTCAAGTATACGCCATTACTAAAAATGGGATCAATTTAAATCCTGTTGAAAGCCAGGTAGGTAAATTGTCTACTATGAAAAACTGGATTTATGGGGCTATGGTGAGTACTAAAACAGGTGAAGAAATTGCGTATGCAGGATATAATTTCATCCAGGTTTTCAACTTTGATAAGGAATGTGGTACCCTTTCCCTGAAACATGACATCACTTCTTTTGGCAACCGACCCTACTTAGCTTATTCATGGAATGATCGTTATCTCTATTTTACTTCGGGAGGAGTAATCAATAGAGCAGATATGGCTGCTAGTAAGCCGGAACTGACCGTTGAAACAATAGGAAATTCAGATCATAGTAACAGCAGAATAGCATTAGCTCCGGATGGTTTGATATACTGCACGGAGGCTGAAAGCAGTTCTGTTACCTCACTGGTTTCCGTGATTCATGATGTAGACTCCCCACAGGCTCGCTTTGAGAAGAAGAGCTTGAACTTAAATCCACCACAAGTATTGATTGGTGGAGGTTTGGAAAATTGGCCTATTTACATGATGGATTGGTCTCCAGCCGAAACTTCTGTTCACCAAATACCGGAAATTAACTTTGAAGGAGTATGTGCAAATGAGCAGATTTCTTTTGATGTTACAGGTAACTTTCGTTCAGATTCTGTAAAGTGGGAGCTAGGTGATGGAACATTTAAATTTGAAAAGCAATTTAAACACAGCTATGCAAAGGCCGGCACCTATCAGGTTCTATTCAATTGGTATTTGTGCGGTTTTCAATATTCGGTAGAAAAAGAAATAGTAATTGGAAAAAAGTTTAACTTTTCATTTGGGGCAGATACGGTACTTTGCCCAAAAGCTAGCTTGACATTAAAAGGTCCCGCAGGAGCATCAAGGTATGAATGGAATAATGGAAGCACTGATTCCATTTTAGAGGTTACTTCAGGCGGAAAATATTGGTTGAAAGCCTATAGTGATGAATGCTTCACTTCTGACTCGATTCAAGTAAATTATCGTTCCCCTATTCTTGTAGAACTCGGAGAGGATCACTTTGTGTGCGAAGAGAATGAAGACTTTGAAATTTTAGACGCAGGCAAAGGTTTTGAAGCATACAAATGGACACCAACCGGAGATACAACCCAATGGATAGTTGTAGAAAAGGCAGGAAGTCATTATGTAGTGGTCAGTGACTTCAGAGGTTGTGCCGGATCGGATGAAACAGAGGTAGAAAGTCTATGCCCTGTTTCGTTTTCTATACCCAACGCTTTCAGTCCCAATGGCGATGGGATAAACGATATTTTTAAGCCCATTATGGAAAATGTTGTTGATTATGAAATTTCAATTTTTAACCGCTGGGGAGAAAAAGTTTTTTATTCAGAAAGTTTGGAGAAAGGTTGGGATGGTTTTGTTCAGGGGGTAAAAGCCAACAGTGGCGTTTACTTCTATGTCCTAAATTACTCCGGTTTTACGGATAAAGGTGTCTACCAAAATTTCAATGTAAACGGACAGGTAAATTTGTTTAAATAAGAAAAGAATTCCCGCATCCAAAGGGTCTTCCATAGACGACAGCTGCAATTCTCCGTGAAACTGATAACTCAGAAGGTTTAGCCCAACAGCTAAGTAAACTTGTATCATAAAGTAATTTTTGCAAGCCTAGGTTTCTGTCTATTTTTGTCACGAATGCACAGAAAAGTGAATAGATGCACAAGATAAACATCCTTAAACAAATTAAAACCTTCCATGAAAAAAACCTTTCTAAATTGGAGCAGTGGTAAAGATTGCGCCATGGCTTTGCATTTGATGCAAAAGTCAGGGGAGTACAAGGTGCAGAAACTGTTTACTACAGTTGGAAAAGACGAAAAGCGCATTGGCATGCACGGACTGCGAGAGGAAGTGTTAAAGCGACAAGCTGCAGCCATTGGTTTGCCCTTGGAAATTGCTTATTTGTCTAAAGACGATTCGCATAAAGCATACAATCAATTGATGCGAGAGAAGATGACTAAGTTGGTAAGTGAAGGATTTCAATTTGCAGCTTATGGAGATATTTTATTAGAAGATTTGCGCGCTTATCGCGAGAAACAATTAAGTGAAGTGGGAATGAAAGCTCATTTTCCGCTTTGGCAAAAAAATACTAGAGAACTATTGCTCGATTTTATCGATATAGGATTTAAAGCAATAGTTGTAGCAGCTAGCGGTAATTATTTTGATAATAGTGTTTTAGGAAGTGAAGTTAATCGAGAGTTTTTGAGCAATTTAGCCGAAGAAGTGGACCCTTGCGGAGAGAATGGAGAGTTTCACACTTTTTGCTACGACGGGCCGATTTTTAAACAAAGCATTGATTTTTCAAAAGGAAGAAAAGTGGTAAAGAAATATGCAAACCCTAGTGGGAAAGGATACGTAAAGTTTCACTTTTTAGATATAATGTAAAGGTCTTAACAATTATTGGATGTCTAATGTGTTGATAAATAGATTTAATCTTAGTTTATAAGTATCTTTTCATTTTACGATATTTGTTAACCTGAATAAATTTTTGAATGTGAAGCGAATTCTCCCGTATATAATTTTACTTACATCTTTTCTAATTAGTAGTTTATCCTATTCGCAGGACTTTACACTAATTATGGAAATGGTAATCACTGATGATGGAAAGGTGATGTCTGGAGCTAATGTAAATGTTTTTAGAGATGGACAGTTTGTTGAAAAAGTGACTTCAGACAGTAAAGGGCGTGTAGATGTGGCGCTTAAGCCGGGTGGTAATTATGAGATTGCCATAGGAGGAAACTTTTACATCAAGAAAAAATTAGAAGTCAATACGAACAATGTTCCTGCTGAAGATTTAAACGGAGAGGTGTATTTTCCTGCTGAAGTCGATATTTTTAAGAAAATCGATGGCATGGATTACAGCATTTTGGAGAATCCCATTGGTAAAATTAAATACAATCCTGAAATAGCTGCTTTTGATGTAGACATGGAGTACACGAAAAGTATGAAATCCAAACTTCAGCAATTGCAAGAAGATTACTTAGCGCAAAAGGAAAAAGAAGCAGAACTTCAGGAACAAAAGCAGGAAGAGTACGATGCAGCCATAAAATTGGCAGATAAAGCGTTTAAGAATGAGGAATGGTTGGAAGCTGAAAAGCAATATAAAAAAGCGGCTGAACTAATGCCGATTGAAACCTATCCTACTTTTCAGTTGGCTGAGCTGGAGTCGAAGTTATTGGAGGCTAAACAACAGGAAGAGCAATACAATACAGCAATAAAGCTAGCAGATGAAGCCTTTGAAAATAAAGATTATGTAAAAGCGAAAGCGGAGTATCAAAATGCTGTCAACATTAAACCCAGCGATGAGTATGCTCAAAGTCGACTGCAAGAATCTCAGGATTTACTTGCCAATGCCGCCAAGGTAGAACAGAATTATTTAGCGGCCATTGAAAAGGGAGACAATGCCTTAAAAGTAAATGAGCTGGAAACGGCAAAGACCGCATTTGAAGAGGCTGCAAAACTAAAGCCTTCTGAAACTTATCCGCAGAATAAACTAGCGGAAATTGAAAGTGTGTTGGCGAAGAAAAAAGCCAAAGAAGAGGAATATCAACAAACGATTAAAACGGCGGATGATGCTTTAGCTTCCAAAGATTACGAAGCGGCGAAAGCTGCTTATATGAAAGCGGCTAACTTAAAGCCGGTAGAGAAGTATCCAAAAGATCAAATTGCTAAAGTAGAGGGCTTAATGGCAGAAGCAGCTAAAGTGGAGCAAAACTATTTGGCAGCAGTTGAAAAGGGCGACAATGCTTTGGCAGCTCAAGATTATGCCGGAGCCAAAGCAGCTTTTGAAGAAGCCGGAAAAATCAAGCCTTCTGAAGAGTATCCGAAAAACAAGATTAAAGAAATTGAAGATTACCTCGCCAAGCAAGAAGCCAAAGAAGAAGAGTATAAAACCAAAATTGCAGAAGCAGATCAGCTGTTAGCCGATAAAAGTTACGAATCTGCGAAGACAGCTTATGAGGCAGCAGCTAAAATAAAGCCGCAGGAAACATATCCAAAAGACAAGATTGGTGAGATTGAAACGGCTTTAGCTCAATTGGCAAAAAAAGAAGACAATTACAAAGCGGCTATCGCCAAAGGTGATCAAGCCCTTGCAGCAGAAGATTACGATGCAGCAAAGGCGGCATACAACGAAGCTTTAGCAATTAAAGCAGAGGAAGCTTATCCGAAAGAAAAACTTTCAGAGATTGAAACCATTGTACTAAAAATCCAAGAAGCGGATGAAGAGTACAATAAAGCAATTGCCGATGGCGACAAAGCATTGCAGGCAAAAGAGTATGACAAAGCCAAAGGGTTTTACGAACAAGCTGCATCTTTAAAAACAGAAGAACAATACCCCAAAGATCAAATTGCACAAATTGATAAAACCCTTGCGGAGATTGAAGCTACTGAAAAAGAATACACAGCGGCCATCGATGAAGGAGATGCTGCTAAAGGAAGTGAAGATTTGGAAAAAGCGATAGCCGCTTACGAAAAAGCCTTGGGCTTAAAGCCTGATGCCTCTTATCCGCAACAACAAATTGAAGAGATTCAAAGTAAACTGGCGAAGCAAAAGGCCAAAGAGGAAAAATACCAGCAAGCTTTAGCTAAAGCTGACCAAGCGCTAGCTACTGAGGACTATCAAACGGCAAAGTCGGCTTATGAAGAAGCGCTGACGATAAAAGACGATGATTATCCACGTGAGAAGCTAGGTGAGATAGAGGGCATTTTGGCTCAACAGCAGGAAAAAGAAGCCGCTTATTTGGCTTCTATCAAAAAAGGGGATGAGGCTTTAAAAGCAGAAAAGCTGGAAGAAGCCAAGTCGGCTTATGAAGCTGCTTTAAAAATTAAAAAGGACGAATATCCTCAGAATAAAATAGCAGAGATTGATACTAAGTTAGCTGAATTGGCGAAGGCTGAAGAAGCAGCGGCAAAGCTTGAAGCCGATTATCAAGCTGCCATTAGTGAAGGCGACCAAAAACTTTCTTCAGGAGAGTTGGAAGCAGCAAAAGCTGCCTTTGAAAAGGCAACAGCACTTAAAAGTGATGAAGAATATCCGAAGACAAAAATTAGTGAGATTGATGCAGAGCTGAAAAAGCAAGCTGAAGAAGCAGCAGAGCAGGAGCGTCTTGCGGCATTGGAGAAAGAGTACAATGAGTTAATTGCCAAGGCAGACCAAGCTTTTGCAGCCGACGATTTAGAGGCTGCGAGAAAGTCTTATCAAGCGGCTTTAGCATTAAAATCGGAGGAAGAGTATCCTCAAACTAAGATTGAAGAAATTAATTCCACTTTAGCTGATGCGGCTCAGCAAGACCAAGCTTATCAAGCGGCAATTGCTTCGGCTGATGCTTTGTTGAGTGAAGAAAAGTTGGAAGAAGCGAAAAAGAAATACGCTGAAGCTGCTTCTATTAAATCTTCGGAACAATATCCGAAAGATAAAATGAAGGAGATTGATGGCAAGTTGGCTGAGTTGGCTGCAAAACAAGAAGAAATTCGCTTAAAGCAAGAGCAAGAAGCTGAAAAAGAAGCGCAGTATCAAGCTTTAATTGCCGAAGGTGACCAATTGATGAAGGAGAAAGCTTTAGAAGCTGCTAAAGATAAATTTGAAGAAGCTTTAGCAGTGAAATCGGATGAATATCCAAAGCAAAAAATTAAAGAGATTGATGGTTTAATCGCCGAATTGGCTTCTGCCAAAGAAAAAGAACAGGCTGCTGCTGAGCAAGCTAAAATTGATGCTCAGTATCAAGCTTTAGTAGCTGAAGCAGATGCACTTTTAGAAGAAAGTAAATTAGAGGAGGCGAAGAGTAAGTATCAAGAGGCTTTGGCGGTAAAAAGTGAAGAGTACCCTCAACAGAAAATTGACGAAATCAACAATTTGCTTTCTGAGCTTGCAGCTCAAGAAGCCGCAGAGCAAGCCGAGGCTGAACAAGCAAAAATTGATGCTAAATACCAAGGCTTAATTGCCGAAGCTGATGCTTTATTTGAGGAGAATAAATTTGATAAAGCGAAGTCGAAGTACCAAGAAGCTCTGGCAGTTAAAAATGAGGAATACCCTCAGAATCGAATCAATGAAATTGAAAGCAAAGTAGCTGCACTTGCTGCTGAAGAAGCTGCTAAAAAGAAGGCTGAAGAGCAAGCAAAAAGAGAGGCTGAATTTCAGGCTTTGGTTGCTGAAGCAGATGATTTACTTAGCAAGGGAGAATTAGAGAATGCCAAAGAAAAGTATGTAGATGCGATAGGAATCAAAGAAGATTCTTATGTAGCTGGAAAAATTGCTGAAATTGATGAGCAGTTGGAGAAATTAGCCAATGCCGCAAAACAACAAGCCCAGAAAGAACAATTGGAAGCAAATTACCAAAAAGCTATTCAAGATGGCGACCAAAAGATGGCTGAAAAAGATTATGAGCAAGCCATTGATGATTATGAGAACGCTTTAGCCCTAAAAGCCGGAGAAACGTACCCTCAGGAGAAAATTTCCGAAGCACAAGCTGCGATAAAAGCGAAGAACCAAGCTATGGCAGCAGTAGAAGCAGAGTACCAGCAAAAAATAGCAGAAGCAGATGCTTTGATGGAAGATCAAAAGTACAATGAAGCCATTTCTGCTTATGAAGCTGCATTAACTGTTAAAGAAGATAATTATCCAAAAAACCAAATTCAAAAGGCGAAAGATACGATGACTTCCATTGCTGCAGAGAAAGAGCAAATTAAATTGCGACAAGAGCAAGCGGCTAAAAATGAGGCTGCTTATCAGGAAGCTATTGCTAAAGGAGATGAGTTTTTTACTGCAAAAGATTTGGAGTCTGCATTAGTAGAGTATAAAAAGGCGAAAGAACTAAATCCTGCTAAGCCTTATCCTCAAGATCAAATAGATCGAATTAAAGGAATTCAAGCGGATAAAGAAGCTGCATTGGCTGCAGCAGAACAAGCAAAAATGAAGGAAAAGGAAGTTGAAGAAGCTTATCAACAAGCTCTTGCAAAAGCAGGTAAAGCCTATGAAGAGAAGCAGCTGTTCATTGCGAAAAGAGAGTATCAAAAAGCCATTGAATTAAAGCCAAATGAAAACTTCCCAAAAGTTCAGCTAGACAAAGTGGAGTCTGAGCTTGAAGCTAAACGTTTGGCGGATTTAGAGAAGCGTGAAAAAGAGGAAGAAATTAAAATCCAAAAAGGGCCTAAATCCACGATAGATGGTGATACGGAAGCTGAAATAGACAATATGTACGAGGAGATTTGGGCGGAGCGTGAGGCAGAGAAAAAGGCTTTAATCAAAGAAAAAGAAGAGGCTGTTGCTAAGTATAGCAATAAGAAAAATGAGGAGGAAGAGGAGCGACGTCAGAATGCTTTAGAACGCATTGAGGGCATTTCTGTGAGTTTGAGTAAGCAAAGTGAAAATGCTTCGGAATTGCATTTACAGAATTACGAATCGGTTAAACAAAAAGAAGAAGCTCAAGCGAAATTTTATCAAGAAAAACAGCGTGATAATGAGCGCAAGCGAAATGACGCTTATGCCGATGCTGAGCGTTTGGCAGAAAATAGGAGCAAGGAAAATTCGAAGAAAGTGGAAGAAAAGTTTGATGGACTAAAAGAAGATGTTGAAGCAAAATATGAAGCACAGCAGTTAGCAGAACAGAAGCGCAGAAAAGCTCAAGAAGAGCGAATGGATGATAAGAAAGTGGCTTTGGAAGATCAACTGCAAAGAATGCAGAAGTTGCAGAAAGAGTTGGCGGATGAACAATTGGTGGCTAGTGTAAACGTTTTGCAACAAAAACAAGAAGCTTGGTCGAACAGTCAGCAAAAGTATTCCAAGTCTTCTGAAGAGCGAATTGCGGAACAACAAGAAGAGCTAAAAAAGAAAGAGGAAAGACTGCAAGAGCAAAGTCGCAAGCAAAGCAAAAGCTATGAAAAGGGACATGATGACTTAAATGAAAGAACGGAGACTTATCAAAAGTACAATCAGGAGAACCGAAATGAAGCGGAAAATAGAGTTCAAAAGCAGCAAGATCGCATTGCTGAGCAAATAGAAACTCAAGGAGAAATGGCAGCGAAGCAAAGAGAAGGATTCAAAGAGGGGCAGGAAGCCGTGAATAAAAAGGAAGAGGCGCTTAAAAAGCAATCTGAGGAATGGAATAATGAATCTGAGAAAAGACGTTCTGAAAACTTAAACAAAGAGTATTATGCGGGAGAAGACAAACCGCGTGAAGATGCCGAAGCAGCTGACTATCCTCAAGGTGTAACGGAAAAAGTAATTGAAGGCGAAAACAGCACTACTATTCGCCGTATTGTGGTGAATGGGACGCAAGTAGACATTTATGAAAAAACACTTCACAACTACGGCGGCATATTCTATACTAAAAACGGAAATAACATTACGGAAGAGGTTTGGGATCAAGAAAGTCGATAGTTTTTCTGTTTATATCCATTTTTGGAACTTTATTATTTAGCTGTCAGTCTGTTCAACAAAAAAGTGAAACGGTTGAGTTCAGCTATGAATTAATAGATTCTACAGCTCATTTTCGTATTGATAGAGCTTCTAGTCACTTTCGTTTAAAAGTCAAAAATCCTTTTGCAGGAAGTGATGCGGAGGAGAGCTATGTTTTTTATCCTAGAGACAGTGCAAAGCCAAAGGGAGTAAGTGCTCAACATTTTATTCCCACTCCGGTGAATAGCTTAGTGATTACTTCGAGCACTCACTTGGGTTATTTAAAAGCCTTAAATAAAGAAACGGCAATTGCAGGAGCAAAAAATTTAGGCTATGCTTATGATCGTTCTTTTTTGGAGCAACTAAAAAGTGGAGAAATTGTCGATTTGGGCGAAGCTGAGTTTAACCGAGAAAAGCTCATTGCCTTAAACGCCGATGCAGTTTTTGCTTATGCCATCGACGGTGCTGCTTATCGCGAAGTAGACAATTTGAGAAGGTTAAATCAGTCGGCAGTTATGCTGGCTGAATTTATGGAAAGTGATCCTATAGCTAAAGCAAAGTGGTTAGAGGTAGTAGCTTTATTTTTTGGCGAAAAGGAGTTAGCGTCAGCCATAGCACAAATTCAAGCTATTGAAAATCGCTACTATGAAATGCAAAAGTTGGCAAAGCAAGCTGATCATAAGCCTAAAGTAATGATTGGTTTGCCTTGGAAAGGAACTTGGTATGTAGCCGGGGGAAAGTCTTTTCAGGCGAAGTTGATTGAAGATGCCAATGCAGAATACTTGTGGAAAGAGAAAGGCGATAAAGCGAGCTTGCCCTTAGACATAGAGTATGTTTTTGAGCATGCACTAAAGGCAGATTTTTGGATGAATCCAGGTCCAGCAAAAAGCTTAAATGATATTTTGGAGAGAGATCATCGCTTTGATGCTTTTCAGGCCTTTCAGCAAGGAAAAGTGTTTAATCAAAATCGACGTTTGTCTGCGAGTGGGGGAAATGACTATTGGGAGTCAGCCGTAGTTAAACCGGATGTAATTTTGGCTGATTTGATTGCAATTTTTCATCCGCAGCTCTTGCCAAATCATGAATTGTATTATTATCAGAATATTGAATAATGAGTGGTAGAAGAAATACAAATGCCCTTTTTTTACTTTTGCTATTGGCATTACCGCTCTTGTTTGCCTTGAATTTAAGTGTGGGAAGCGTTGATATTTCTATTACTGATTTATTTTTAGTTTTAAAAGGAGAAGCGACAAAATCCTCCCATGAATTGATTTTCTTTCAATCGCGTTTACCCAAAGCATTTACGGCACTTATTTGCGGAGCCTCTTTGTCGGTTTCCGGTTTGCTGATGCAATCGCTTTTTAGAAACCCGCTTGCAGGACCTTACATTTTGGGAATTAGCTCAGGAGCCGGCTTGGGTGTTGCTTTAGTGGTGATGGGCGCCACGATCTTTGGCATTGGTCTTTCAGCATCTTTTACCATCCCATTAGCTGCCGTTTTGGGCGCACTTTTGATTTTATTCATTTTATTTTTGGTTTCTCTTCGCTTAAAAGATGTCATGACGCTGTTGATTCTAGGAATTATGTTGGGTTCAATTGCAACAGCCATTGTCGGAATTATTCAATACTTCACCACCGACTTTCAGTTAAAATCCTTTTTAATTTGGACTTTGGGTAGCTTAGAGGGCTTGTCTTATGCCGAATTAAAGTTGCTTGCTGCCATCAATGGATTAGCATTGATTGCCGCTTTTTTGCTAAACAAACCATTAAATGCTTTTTTGTTGGGTGAAGATTATGCAAAAAGCATGGGAATAGTCGTAAAAAGCAGCCGATTGTTCATCATTTTAATCAGCGGAATATTGGCGGGTTTAATTACCGCTTATTGTGGCCCAATTGGTTTTGTAGGAATTATTGTACCTCATTTGTGCCGATTGTTGTTTAAGAGCAGCAACCATCGAATTTTAATTCCGGCGGCGGTTTTAATGGGAGCGGAGCTTTTATTGCTTAGCGATGTGCTAGCACAGCTTCCCGGAAATGGTGTTAAGTTGCCGATCAACTCTGTGAGCAGCATCATTGGAATTCCAATAATTTTGTGGATTATCTTTAAAAAACGCTCAATCTCCAAAAGCTTTTGACCAAAGAAATACTAAATATCAGTTCACTTGATTTGAGCTATGAAGGTAGTTCAGAAAAGGTATTGCAGAATGTTAACCTAAGTTTGAACAAAGGTGAAGTACTTTTGATTTTAGGGGAAAATGGTTCGGGAAAATCCACACTAATTCGAGCCATTTCAGGATTGTTGCCTTATCAAAAAGGGAACATACAATTTTACAATAAAGAAATTTCTACTTGGAGTAAGCAGGATTTAGCCAGAAGAATGGCTTTGGTGTTGACGGAGAAAAACATCAGTGGAATGTTGGGCGTAGAGGAGTTTGTGGCTTTCGGGCGCTATCCTTTTACCAATTGGTTGGGCAAGCTTAGGCAAGAAGATTTGCAGGCAGTAGAGAAAAGCATTGATAGCTGCGGGATTCAGCATTTACGCCATAAAAAAATCGATCAGTTAAGCGATGGCGAAAAGCAAAAGGTATTTTTAGCAAGGGCTTTGGCGCAGTCATGTGAATGTTTGATTTTAGATGAGCCCACTACTCATTTGGATGTGAAAAATACAGTTAGCCAGTTGAAGTTGATCCAAAGTTTGAGTAAAGAGCAGGGGAAAAGCATTATTTTTTCTTCGCATCAGTTTGATTTAGCACTGCAAGTGGCTGACCATTTAGCCTTGGTAGTAGATGGAAAAGTACATTTACTCAAGCCTCAAGATTTTTATGATGATTGCAAATATCAAGAAATGTTGTTGGGCGAAGCTTATCGCTTCGATGTAAAGACAAATCGTTTTAGTTTGAAGTTGTTTTCTTAGAGTTTAGAGAATAGACCGCTGCGCTGTTAGAGGTGAGAACTTAAAAATCCCCTAAGTTTCCTTTAGATGCAAGATCGCTTCGCTGCAATAAACAAGAAGTTAGAGGTTTTGCGTCAATAGATTGCGAAGAATGAACCAATTTTCGCCCAAGCGAGAAAAGTTTCAATGTTTTCGCTTTCATCTTTCATATTTTTAGCGGCTTTTTTTGTTGTAACTTTATTGTTTATTACATCAATTATTCATGAAAATGAGAACTACACTCTTTTTTCTATTTATTCAAAGCATTGCTTTAATCAGTTTTTCACAAGAATCTAAACTAATTAAAGCACCAGGTGTAGAACTCTATTATCAAGTGATGGGTAAAGGAATTCCCGTTTTAATAATAAATGGAGGACCGGGTTTTAGTAGTGAAGGTTTTTTGCCTTTGGCGCAAAAGTTTAAAGACTTCGGTTATCAAGCAATTCTATTTGACCAAAGAGGTACCGGTCAGTCGACTTTAAGTGATATGACTGATAGTGCTTTAAGTATGGATCTAATGGTTCGGGATATTGAAGCTATTCGAAATAATATTGGAATTGACAAGTGGGTTATATTTGGTCATTCTTTCGGTGGAATGTTGGCCAATTACTATGCTACAAAACATCCTGATCATATACTAGCCATGATTCAATCATCTTCAGGTGGAGTAGATTTGTGGTTATTGGAAAATGCACAATCAAACCTTTATTCACAATTATCGGAAGAAGAGATTGATTCTTTGAATTATTGGCAAAGTAGATATAGAGAAACTAACGCAAGGGAGGATCGATTAAAGTATAATCAATTCATGGCAAAAGCTTATGTATATGATAAAGATAAAGAACAAGTTGTTTCTGAACGATTAATGCAAGGCGATTTAAATGTAAACCGAATGGTATGGTCGAACTTAATTGCAATGGAGTTTGACTGTAAGGAAGACCTGATTGAGTTTAAGCAGCCGACTTTAATTATACAAGGAAAGAATGATATTATTGATGAAAAGCTGGCTCTTCGTGCGGATAGTGTTTTTCAGAACTCTGACCTAGTATTGCTTGACCATTGTGGTCATTATGGTTGGTTAGATCAAGAAGATCGCTATTGGACGGTCATTGATACTTTTTTGAGAGAAAAGCTTGTTAAACGATGAAATAGTTAGTTATAATCACAAAAATAAAATTGGGGGGTTATGAAAGTTCAATTTCAAAAAACAATAGTACTTTTTAGTTTAATAGTTTGCTGTTTAGGAGCTTTTTCTCAATCGAATGATTCACTACCATACCGTGAAATGCCCGATTATCCTGATGATTATTCGGTAGTTTATATGGCTTCCAGAATGGTAGATGCATTGGGGTTTAGATTCTATTGGGCGACAGAAGGGCTTCGAGAGATAGATTTAGCGTTTCGCCCAACGGAAGAAGCTCGAAGCGTAGAGGAGACTATCAATCATATTTTAGCAATGACAATTATGCTTAGCAATTCAGTCAATCAACTAAATGAAAAACCAGAAGAAGGACTCACTTTTGAGCAGAAAAGAGTGTTGGTGCTACAGAAATTAAAAATGACAAGTGAAACACTACAGAAAAGTACTGTCGAAGATTTGAAGATTTATTCTATAAGTCAGAGTAATGGAGAAAATTTGCCTTTTTGGAATTTTATAAATGGTCCAATTGCAGACTGCATTTGGCATTGTGGTCAAATTTCTTCTTTTCGAAAATTGTCCGGTAACCCTTTTAACCCCAAAGTAAGCTTGCTAAGAGGGAATTAAAGTGGAGGAAGTAAATTTTGATAAAAAAAGAATTACCGGAAAAAATAATTAAGAATTGGGGCGTATCAAAAATCTCAATACTCATTACTCAAATCTCTATGCTCTAATTAACTTTATAAGTCAATAATAGAAACAATGGACAGAAATAAACATTGGGAAGAAATATACGATAAGAAGAAGTTAAATGAAGTAAGCTGGTACCAGCCTAAGCCGCAAACTTCCATTGACTTAATTGAAGGTTTTGGAGTTGACAAATCTGCTAAAATTATTGATGTTGGCGGCGGTGACAGTTTTTTAGTTGATTATTTGTTGGCGGATGGTTATGAGAACATAAGCGTTTTAGATATTTCTTCAAAAGCCATAGAAAGAGCAAGAAAGCGATTGGGAAAAGAAGCTGATAAAGTGAAGTGGATTGTTTCTGATGTGGTTGATTTTAGACCAAGCGAAAAGTATGACCTCTGGCACGATCGGGCGGCTTTTCATTTTTTGTCGGATTCAAAGGACATTGAGCAGTATGTCAGAAATGCTCATGCAGCCTTAAATCCCGGAGGTAAAATGATTGTCGGTACATTCTCCACCAAGGGACCCACCAAATGCAGTGGAATTGAGATTACACAATATGATGAAAAATTAATGCAAAAAGTTTTTGAAAAATACTTTCATAAAATCGATTGCAGCATTCACGAGCACACAACACCAACCGATAAAGTGCAAGAGTTTATTTTTTGTAGATTTGAGCGGAAGTAGCTTAAATGGGGAATGAACCGCTACGAAGGATTTACAATCTTTCGAAACCGATTCTAAGCGAAAAATGATAACTTGCAGCATTAATAAAATAGCAGCAGTTGTGTATTTGTAGCTGTTGTAAAGAATTCTTAAATGCAAAAACTTTTAATTTTAATATTTGGACTTTTAATCTCTTTAACTGCTTTTAGCCAGACTTATCAATTTGTGGTTGATAGCTTTCCAACTATTTCAAAAATTGATACAATTGATGAAGATTATATATTGTCAATAGACACTTCAAAACTAATTGATCTTTTTAGGAGCGGAGTTGGAGAGAAAGACTCTCAAGGTAATTGGATTAGAAAAGATACTACCCAAAAGAATCACATTCTTGGAAAATTCTACTTCAGAGATTTATGTTGGGCATTATATGTTACAGATTTCTTAAATAACGGTTCAAACGGTTCAAGAGTAATCAATTTAACCCTATTTAATAAGGATGGTAAAACAGTAGGAGGGCCACCTTTGGCAAGATATATTGGATTAAGACATATGGGTGCTCATATCAATGAATGCTATTTTACTGAGAATGGATTTCGAATAGTACCTACAACATCATTAGGATCAGTCTTGGAAAATCCTTCAAAAAAGGAAGAATACGTTGTAAAAAACGATAAATTAATGAAGATTAAATAAATAAACTGCTTAGAACGATTTGCCATCCTTCGAGAAAGGTGTTTATTTGAAAATGTTGGTATTTTTAATGGAGTTGCTGAATTTAATGAATCATACGAATATAAACTATAGATAAAATCAAAACAAAAATTAGACTTTTAAAGACTATAAATCACCCAAAGATATTTAGTCTATATAAGATTAGCGTGAAAGACCTTCTTGATTGGAAAGAAGAGGGAATAGATTTCAAATATCATTCAGAGATAAAGAAAGATGATATAATTTCTGTTACAAAATACTCTCCGGGAGGATTAAATTTTGAACCATGGATAAAAATTGAGTTTTTAAAAGGTGGTGATAAGACAGAGGTTTATATTACTTCACGACGCTCTTTTGGATTTGGTTCTATATTGGGAGAGAACGAAAAGATTGAAAGGGAATTAAAGTTGAGGTATTTAAAAAAATAAGGTTAGTACAATCCTTCGAAACCGATTCTAAGCGAAAAATGATAACTTGCAGCATTAAATGCTAAGGTGAACTTCTTGAGGGGAAGGGTGAGGGAATGATTTAGTGTTGATAATACTTGAATACAAAGTCTTGGGCAGTTAGAATAACTGCATTTTGAGATAAAACTAATATTGGATATAAAAATTTAGAGATCGATAAAGGCTTCTTTACTCTCATTATTACCGATTCATTAAGGTGACTTTGCTTGTCAAATTTTTATTAAAATGTCCTTAATTAACTTTTCATAGTAGCAACTTTCAAGAATTTCTAAAAACTCTAAACCTACTGGCTATTAACTAATAATGTTAATTTATAATGATAAATATTATTTATCAGAACAAAATATGGGGTTATCTTTGTTTAATGAAGAATAATTGAAATAAATTTTAGCGTCATGAAAAAGACATTATTAATTGGAGCAGTGATTGTTTCACAACTTTCCATTGCTCAAGACATGGATTCCGAAGCCAAATGCCCTTTTGGTTTTGACAAAAAAGCCAAGGCTGAAGCTAAGCAAGAGAGCATGAGTGAGAACGAACAGTCCACCGGAATTAAAGCTAAAGGTCAAGCGATGAGTTTATCTGAATGGTGGCCAAATCGTTTAGACTTAAGTGTACTGCGTCAAAACTCTCCAAGTTCAAATCCCTACGATGAGAACTTTGATTATGTTAAAGCTTTTAATGAATTGGATTACTATGCTTTAAAAAAAGATTTAAAAGCATTGATGACAGATTCAAAAGATTGGTGGCCTGCGGATTACGGTCACTACGGACCCTTATTTATTAGAATGGCTTGGCACAGCGCTGGAACTTACCGAACTGGTGATGGTCGCGGTGGTTCACGTGAAGGACAGCAGCGTTTTGCTCCTTTAAACAGTTGGCCTGACAATGCTAATCTAGACAAAGCGAGAAGATTGTTATGGCCTATTAAACAGAAGTACGGTAAAAATATTTCTTGGGCAGATTTAATGATTTTAGCCGGAAATGTAGCCTTGGAAGATATGGGCTTTGAAACTTATGGTTATGGTGGTGGAAGAGCCGATGTTTGGGAACCGGCGAGCAACGTATATTGGGGTCCCGAAAGTAAGTGGCTAGAAGACAAGCGCTACAGCGGTAACCGTGAATTAGAAAAGCCGTTGGCGGCAGTGCAAATGGGATTGATTTATGTAAACCCTGAAGGACCTAACGGCAAACCTGATCCAAAAGCTGCGGCAATTGATATTCGTGAAACCTTTAAGCGTATGGGAATGAACGATGAGGAAACAGTTGCTTTAATTGCAGGTGGTCACTCTTTCGGAAAAACTCACGGTGCTGCACCGGATTCGCACTTAGGGTCATCGCCTGAAGCTGCGGGAATTGAAGAGCAGGGTTTAGGTTGGAAAAGCGACTATAAGTCAGGAAAAGCCGGGGATGCCATCACTTCGCCGGTAGAAGTAATTTGGACAACTACACCTACTCAATGGAGTCATGGATTTTTCAAAAGTTTATATGCCACAGAGTGGGAGTTAACTAAAAGTCCTGCCGGAGGTCATCAATGGGTAGCTGTAGACTCTGAAGTTATGGTGCCGGATGCGTTTGATTCCACAAAAATGCACAAACCAACCATGTTAACGACAGATTTGTCATTACGTGAAGACCCGATTTACGATAAGATTTCCAGAAGGTTTTTAGAAAATCCTGAAGAGTTTGAAAAGGCTTTTGCTAAAGCTTGGTTTAAGTTAACGCATAGAGACATGGGACCTTCGGTACTTTATTTAGGACCTGAAGTACCTAAAGAGCAGCTTTTATGGCAAGATCCTCTACCAAAGCGAGAGTATGAACTAATTGAGGAAAGTGATGTAAAAGCTTTGAAAAAATCAATTCTTGAGTCTGGTTTAAGCATTTCTGAATTGGTTTCTACTGCTTGGGCGTCAGCTTCAACTTTTAGAGGATCTGATATGAAAGGCGGTGCTAATGGCGGACGCTTAAGGTTAGAACCTCAGCGTAAATGGGAAGTGAACAATCCCGAGCAGTTAGAAAAAGTCTTGACCAAGCTAAGTAATATCCAGAAAGACTTTAACAAAAAGAATAAGGAAAAGCAAGTTTCTATGGCCGACTTAATTGTGTTGGGTGGAAATGCAGCTGTAGAAAAAGCGGCTAAAAATGCAGGAATCGATATAGCTGTTCCTTTTACACCGGGTAGAGTAGATGCAACTAAAGAGCTTACAGACCCTGAATCAATGGAGGTGTTAGAGCCACAAGCCGATGGCTTTAGAAACTATTTGAAGAAACAATATACTTTTTCAACCGAAGAACTATTGGTTGATAAAGCACAATTGTTGACTTTATCTGTACCGGAAATGACTGTTTTAGTGGGGGGTATGCGTGTTTTAGGGACAAACTACGACGGTTCTAAAACAGGAGTTTTTACTGAGGAAGTAGGTAGCTTAAGCAATGATTTCTTTGTCAATTTATTAGATATGAATACCGTTTGGAAGGCAACTTCAGAAGATAAAGAGCATTTTGAAGGTAGAGACCGAGAAAGCGGCGATTTAAAATGGACAGCAAGCAGAGTAGATCTAATTTTTGGTTCAAACTCTGAGTTGAGAGCATTGGCTGAAGTTTATGCCTCAAATGACGCAAAAGAAAAATTTGCAAAAGACTTTGTTGCTGCATGGACAAAAGTAATGCAGCTCGATCGGTATGATTTAAAAATGCAATAGTATACAGCACACTTAATCATTAAGCGAAAAGACCCGGCAATTTGTCGGGTCTTTTTATTTGTAGGAATCTTATTTTTGAAAACCTAACTTCAAAACTTATGCAAAGTTTTCTTCACTACTTTCTACACCTTGTTTTTCCAATGGTATTGGCTTTTATCTTTTTTAGAAAAGAGTGGAAGAAGGCGTATTTAATTCTATTGGCTACCATGTTAGTAGACCTTGACCACCTTCTTGCAGACCCTATTTTTCAGCCCGATCGTTGTGGAATTAACTTTCATCCGCTACATACATACTATGCAATGGGAGTTTATTTTATACTGCTATTTTTAAGAAAGCCTTTTAACATCATTGGCCTAGGTTTGCTTTTTCATATGCTCACGGATTATATTGACTGTTTGATGATGTGATTTTAGTTGAATCAATTAGCTGTAATATGGTCATGTTTGTGGGGTAAGTGTTTGAAAAGTTAGAAAGTATTATGTTTATTCGAGTATTTATGAGTTAGTGGCAAAGCTAAGAAGCCGACAACTGAGAAAAAATGGAAAATAAGTAATTAAAGATATAAAATGAGAAAGGCAAGTGGTTTGCTGAATAGTACGTTTTATTTTCTACAGCTAAGCAAGACATACGTTGTTTACGGAGCAGGAATTCCAATTATGCAAGGACTATCGCAAGAAAGTTCAAGTGAAAGATCCCCAATAACTAATACAGTTTAAAAGTAGAATAATATACTTTTCTAACTCTTGGAAGTCTATTATAAAAACGAAAGTAATATTTTTGCTTAAACGATAACCAAACCAACATACGATGGCAAAATATATTTTAAGATTTTTAATAGTAGCACTGTTAGGCATTTTTCTCTTGCCTAGAACGACTTTAGCACAAGAAAACTGGGGAGTAGGAGTGAGGCTTGGTGATCCAAGTGGAATTTCTGTAAAAAAATATACAGAAAACAATGCCTTAGAAATAAGTGTTGGTCGCACACATTGGTCGGGCAGAAGGTGGTACGACAATCGTTTCGATGATTGGTACAAAGATCAAAAGTTTGGCTATAGTGACTTTCAATACAGAGGTTACTCAGCTTCAACGCCAATAGGTGTACAAGTGCATTACTTGTTTAGAAAAAGTATTAATACCGTTGCCGACGAACAAATTAGTGGCTTGGAGTGGTATTATGGCTTTGGTGGTCAGTTTCGTTATCAAACCTACACTTACGATTATCGCTATAAGTTAAGCGGAGATCCGAATTGGTATTATGAAACCGGCGAGCGAGTAACTGACTTTGATATTGGAGTGGACGGTGTTATTGGCTTAGAGTATACTTTCGAGGATGCACCGGTTTCCGTTTTTTTAGACGCTACTTTGTTTATGGAAGTGTTAGACGATCCTTTTTTGTTTTGGATGCAAGCCGGAGTAGGAGCGAGGTATAATTTTTAAGATAAAGCATTTTATTGTACTTTATATTGCATACTTTGTCAAACTATCAATGGCTAAACTATCGCCTTTGCATTTAGCCAGTTCTACTTGAATATTTAATAGTTGTGCTTCCGTGGCGTTGAGCTTTACTTTTAAGTTCTGCAGCTCTGTACTGTCGATTTGAGTTTCTTTTTTAACTTCAATGTTTTGATCAGAAGGCTGACAGGCTAGCCAAAAAGATGTTGCTATAAAAATGATAGAGATTAGTTTTATCGTTTTCATTGGTCGTAGTTTAAGTGTTCTATTAACTGTTTTTCGGCTTTTTGATTTGCCTTAAGATTAATCGAAGATAAGATTTGTTTTTTTTCTTTGGAAGTTAAATGCCAACTTAATGAGATGTATTCTTCGTTTCCTCGATTTAATTGGTAGTCGATAATTTCTACTTCGCCGGAGTACCATGCCGAGGCGTACTCCAATAGTTCGTCGTTGTTATAGTCTTGTACTTCAAACCAGTTGCCATACAAACTTCCAAAAGGAGAAAGCAGGTTTTTAAGCATACTGCGCTTTTCGGTTTTCTTGTATTTTCGCTCGGTTTTTAAGCCGTCTCTAATTTGAAAAATCACAATTCCGGAAGTATTTCGCTCCAACCATTGACGGAGGTTGAAAATGTATTTTGTAATGGTTTTTATGCCATAGTTGTCTCTTAAACCTGCATCGAAAACTTCAATCATTGGGTCGGTGGGTAAGTTTACAGTGGTCAAAATGTAAGGAAAAGAAGCACTCATGCGCAAAGCCGAGAGAAAGCGAATTTGCAAAGGATTGTGTTGATTAAATAGTTGTTGGAAGTCGACATTCTCGCTTAGTGCATTTGTATTTATTTGCTGCTTAGCCATAAAACTCAAGGGCAAATTGCTAATTAATAATCTGCGGCTGTCATTAACAATTGAAGGACTAAGAATCATTAGTGGAATGTCAGCATTTTGTTCAGCAGCTTTATAGTCCAACAGTTTTTTATCCATCAAACCTTCTGTGTAGTTGTTGAGCGTTTTTTCAAAAATATAAGCTCTGTCCTTCCAGTAAGAGTCCCCTTGATAGTTAAAGCGTTGAGTTCTTACCAGCATGTCATTCACCGCTAAGGTAAAAATGACTGGATTTAAAATGTCTTTCGACATGGCTTCTTGGTATTTTGCAGCATAAGGAGATAAACTATCGCTCTTTGCACTTAACTTCAATTCTCTAAAAAAGGCAGAACCAATCATACCTCCGGAGGAGCCGGTAAAAAGAACGGAATGTTTAAAAAGCTCACCATTTGTGAGGCTGTCTAGGTGTTGCAATGCCACAAATGACCATAAAACAGCTCTAGAACCGCCGCCGCTGGCAGCAACAAAAACGGCTTTGGGTTTTTTAACCGGGTGGTTTTTGTTTTTTAATTCCCAATTGTTGAGCATTTTTAGGTGCTCATTGATGTCGGCATTAATTATAGAATCAGTAAGAATAGTATTTTGAGGATATTTTGCTTTCTCAGCATAGCTTAATCCATAAGCTCTACTTTCGTAGTAAAAATTGGTGTATTGTGTTAAAAGGTTAATTCCCAGTAAAACAGCCGCGATGACCACCCATGTCCATCCGTGCAGCCAAGAGCGCAATGCTGAAGTAATCATTAAAAGCATGGTAAACAAGAGCGTTATGGTAGAGGCTGCAGGAATGATGAAAATTTCATTTTCTCTAAATAAGCCTAAAATAATAATGGAGATAATAATGGCTATTTCAAAACGAGAAGCATTGATGTGGTTTTGACGAAAAACCTGAGTGAGCATGTGCTGCTTATAATGATCGTAAGGTCTTGTTTTTCTCAATCTAAAAAACTGACCGAAGTAATAATCTACCCGCCAAATTTTGCTCTGCAAGGCTTGTTCTTTGTACCATTCTGCTTTTGAGCGAGATAGTAGGTCTTTGGCGGGTTCACCTTTTTTCGTGTCGGAGCTCATTACTTTGGCGAGTTCTTTTCCAAAGAGCTTCTCCAAGTCTTTGTTGGTAGCCATAAAGTATACCATGGTTAAAAAGACGAAGATGAAGTAGCCTCCTACAAAGCCGGCGAGTCGATGAATAATTTCATTAAGTGTAAAGTCTTCATAGTCAGAAAGGAATTCGTAAGCTTGAAAGAGGTAAGATATGATAAAGATAAAAGGGATTAGTGCATTGTTTAAGCAGTATTTTAAAAAAGGTTTGGATAAAGTTGCTAAAAATGGAAAACGAAAACCATTCATGATGTAGGAGGAAATGTTGAAAGCCATGGCAAAACCTCCGATGGCAAATCCCAATATAAAATAACTGCTAAAGCTTAAACCTCCAATGTACTCAGGAGCGAGAAAAAGCAAAGGAAGCCCATATTTTGTGCCAACTTGCTTAAAAATAATGAGAAACAAAAGAGCCCAAAAAAGCAGCAACTGTTGATTTTTTTTGATGTGAACAAAAAACAGCTGTAAGGGAAAGAAGTAGATTAATTTCTGAATAAAGGAAGATTCCTTGTTGGTGTTTTGTTCAGTTGCTTTCATTGACGTATTAGAAAATCAGCTGAAAGCTACTTAATTTTTAGGAGAAAAGGAGAGAGGAGTGAAATAAAAAATCCCTCTTTGCAAAAGCAAAGAGGGAGGACTAGGTACTTAAGATAACAACCAAAAAATCATTTTTGTAGCACAATTTTATGAAACGATGTTTGTGATTGTTTTTCAGTTGACAAGAAGTAGATGCCCGAATTAAGTTTATGAAGACTAATTTCTTGGACACCTTCTTTTAATCGACCTAGCTGAACTAACTGTCCTAATTGATTGAAAATTTTGTAATTTACATTTTGGTCGCTTTCAATGTATATATTTCCCAAAGTAGGATTAGGGTACAACAGTAATTTAGTTTTTTCTATTTCATTTTGTTGAACTCCTACTGCTGTAATGTTTACACATGCAGTTGTATCACTACAGCCACTCAGGCTATCAGTAATAATTGCAGCATAATTTCCGTTGGCAGTTGCCGTAAAAATGTGGGCAGTTTCTCCATTAATTAATGTATCAGCATTACAATCTAACCACTGATACATTGAAGTACTGTCGTTTAGCGTAATTGTTGGATCATTGGTCGTAAGCTGAGTATTTATACTGTCATTTTCTTCAACAAAAAGCGTAACTAATGTATCACAACCATTCGCATCTAGCATGCGCAAATGATAACTTCCGCTCTCATTAAAAGAATATTGACTATTGTATATTACAGTATCACCAAAGCAAACAGAAGTAGTATCAAAGCTATGATTGTTGTGACATGCTCCAAACTTGGCAAAAAATAAACTTCCGTTGTCGCTGGCATAAAGTGTGTCATTTGCCGTTGGAGAAGGATTAAAATCAACGGTATCTTCAAATGTGCCTGTAAGGTAAATTGCATCGTTCGCCGCCAAAATGTAGTTTCCTTCATCAACATTAGCAGCACCAAAAGAATGTGCCCAAATAAACTTCCCATCCGGATAGTATTTAGCCATAAAAATATCTTTATCGCCATTACTATGAAGAGCTGCAACACCTGCATCCGGATCAAAATTAGCTGAATCAGCAAATGAGCCACTTATTAAAATATTTCCATGGATATCCAGGTCTAAACTATTGATTTCCTCACTAGAGAGTCCACCTATGCTTTTTGACCATTGATAAGCTCCTGAAGTGTCAAAAGAAGCAATTAGCATATCTTCGCCACCGGCACTAAAGTGGTTGGGAGCAGAAGCTGATGAGTCTATAAAAGCCAAGGCTTGATAAGAAGCCGCTAAATAAAAATTACTTCCATTTTCCTTAATCACAGTACCTTTATCCGGTGCGGGACCGCCAAGTCCTTGTGCCCAAATAGCATTGCCTTGAGCGTCGTATTTGGCAATAAAAATGTCGTTTGCTCCACGATTAGCCACTCCTATAGTGTCAAATGCAGATGAGTCTCCAATAAAGCCCGTAACGTAAATCTCACCACTACGATTTACATCAATGCTATGACCTTCATCCATTGCTGGTGAACCGGCCTTTTTAGCCCAAAGATAATCTCCGTTAACATCGTACTTTGCTACAAAAATATCAGGGCTTCCCATGGTAGTTGAAATATTTGCCGTTCCGGTGATTGAAGGATCAAAATCCATAGAAACTAAAAAGGAACCGGTTATGATTACATTTTCATTTTGGTCTACAGTTAAATCATAACCCCAGTCAGGCGCAACTCCTCCCATAGAGTGCGACCATAAAATTTGTCCGCTTGTATCGTATTTAGCAATAAATACATCAAAAACCCCATTAGAAACATGGGTATTTAATGATGAAACACCTTTAAATCGGGCAGTATCCATAAAGTCTCCAATAACATATAAGTCTCCGGCAGCTGACAACTCCATATCTCTAATGTGAATTAATTGCTGCCCATCAATTGTATTTACCCATTTAAAATCTCCTGTTGAGTCATATTTGGCAATAAATGCATTAGGGGCAAAAGCAGTTTGTCGAAAAACAGTATCGGCAGGTGCAGGTGAAGGGTCAAAATCTACTAAGTTAACATAAGAGCCCGCAATGTAGGTGTTTTTGTCCCCATCAATTTGAATAACTCTTCCTTCATCTTCATAGATTCCGCCGATTTCAAAGGATTGCTCATGTATTTGAGCATTAAGTTGTAAACTAACTCCCATAGCTAAGGAGCCTAAGATTAAAGTTGTAATTTTTTTTCGCATAATTTTAGTTTTATTTGGTTAATGACTCTTTTTTTAAAAAAAGTCGAACAATAAAATTATGCTAGGAGCTAAGGTTTATTTGAAAAATTGGGGCGACAAAAAGCGGACAATTTTTTTCGCTTATTTACAGTGAGTTATCAAATATTTGAAATGAATTGTCGCAGTTCTTTTTGATGTGAAAAGGAGAGTTTTTTCATCAATCGCTGTCGTGTTTTTCTAACCGACTGTGGCAGTATCGCCAAAGTGTTAGCCATTTCGCTTACACTTAATCCCATTTTTAAAAGAGCTAAAAATCGAATCTCAGCTAAAGTAAGCTCTGGAAATTCTTTTTGAACTTTCGGCAAAAAGTTAGGATAAACTTGTTCGAAAAGTCGTTTAAATTGAATCCAATCATCTTCTGTTAAAATAATTGAATCGCTTAATTGTTGGACAAGTTCACTTTTTTCCTCCTCCTTTTTCTCCTTGCTTTTTTGTTGGAGTTCCGTTTTCACCTTTTCCAGTAGTTCGTTTTTTTCTTTAATTCGCTGACGAAAATTTTTGAGTTGCTCAATGCTTTTTTCCTTTTCTTTTTCAAATTCTAATCGTTCTTTTTTGCGTTTACGATTACTTTGAATCCACAAGTGGAGCAGAAAAAGAGCAATTAATGCAGAGATTACCATAATAAGCTTTTGCTGAGCTTTCTGATGAGCACTTTGCTCTTCTACGAGTGCCATTTCCGATTCATGTTTCTCTGTAATCAACTTTACATTTAAATCAGCTAAAGCACTTAAATCTTTCATTTTGCCGATTTTTTGGTTCATTAATTCCATGGAATCTTTATAGATAGAAGCTTTCTGATAATCACCGTTTAGCTCAGCCACTTCTGCTTCAAGCGTATAAATATACTTTTTGTTTTCCGGTGAAATTCTTTCAAGCTGTTTAAAAGCAGACTTTGCCTCTTCTAAGCGGATGTTTGCTATCTCAGGATTTTGTAAAGCAATTTCATTTTTAGCTCTCCACAAAGAAGCTGTAGCGGCATTAATGTATCGTTGGTATTTAATCCCATTTTTGTAGGCTATTTCTAAATGGCTTTTTGCCTTATCAAACTGATTAAGCTCTGTATAAAACATTCCAATATTGCAATCAATCATTGAAAGTTTAGCTGAGTCGCCTTCATCTAAAATTAGCTTGCGAGATTTTTCTAAATAATTGAGTGCTTTTTGATTTTCTCCCTTTTCAGAAAAACAGACCCCTAATAAGTTATAATTGGCTTCTAAGCTTTCTAAATTGTCGTTAGCAGTATATTCTAGTGACAAGTTGAGGTATTCAATAGCTTTATCATACTGTTGAAAGCCAAAATATACCACCGCAGTATTGTATAAGTATAAGTCAACTCCTTTAATCTTTTCATATCCAATTTGTTTAAATTGATAATCGGAAGTAAGAATTTTTTCAAGCGCCAACTGGTAATTTAGGTGTCTTAAAAGGTAGTAACCCAGTAAGTTGTTTAATCGAGCTTTTAATTCTTCGTAATTCGACTGATGTTCTAAGAGTTCCAGAGCGCTTTCTAAATCTTCAATTGAGCGTTCTCTTTGCAAAGGGAGATTATGATAAATGTAAACTGCTCTAAAACCCAAGAGCAGCGCTTGTACTGGCTCTTTTTTCTGCTCTTTTGCAATTGCTATACTATTGTTCATTAAAGAAATAGCTTCAGTGCTATCCAATTTAATTATCGATTTATTAAAATATTGGAAAGCAATTCCTGTGTTCTTTTTTAAATCAATTTTATAAAGGGAATCTAGCGAATTTGCTAAAAGATTGAGCGAAAGCAAAAGTAGTGTGGTACCAATAGTTAATTTCTTCATTATTTTTGCATTAAAGCATATTCAATGATTCTCTTTTTATAATCAAAATTGTTAAGTTCGCCTAAGTTTAATTGTTCTATAGCAGACTGTATGTACTCTTCTTCGGTTGCATTTACTTTTTCTTTTAGATAAAATTTACCACAGCTTAGAAGTGCTGCTTTGGGAATCAGACCAATTAGTTCAGAGCCGGTAACTTTTACACCAAAAACATTTGCTATGAGTTTACATTGCTCATAAACCATGTGGAGTGGCGTTTTTTCAAAATCGGTGAGGTTGATGGAAACTTGAGCACGATCAAAATCTTTAATGTACCAACCAATGGCTTTAACATTTTTCAACTTGCCCGGCTTATATATGGTTTTTCCGTTTTCCTTTCCTATTGGTCTGCCCAGCTCCCTTAAATCATACGCTATTTCTTGAGCAATATGGGCATCAGTAGTGTTTAGGTTAATGTTATAGGCGACTAAAAACTTTCTAACACCCATTACACAAGCACCAAATTTTGGATTGTATTCACCAATGTCGCTTTTCCATTTTCCACTTTCTAATCTATCTTTTAATGCTTCGTACTGACCGATACGATGTGAAGCCAGATTTTTTCTCTTTTTAGAAGTTGCCGATTCCTCATAAAAGAAAATGGGAATTCTAAAATCGCGACTCACTTTTTCAGCAAAGGATCTTGTTAAGGGAACTAATTCTTTAAGACTAATCCCCGAAATGGGGATAAATGGACAAACATCGCAAGCACCAATTCTAGGGTGTTCTCCCTTTTGTTTGCGCATATCAATCTTTTCCACCGCAACAGCAATGGCACGATAAGCTGCTTCAAAAACTGCTTGAACTTCACCTGCAAAGGTATAAACCGTTCGATTGGCAGCTTTCCCACTGTCTTGGTGCAAGAGTTGTACTCCTTCAACACTTTTAACAGCCGCAGCTATGGCAGCAATGGTCGTTTCATCTTGACCTTCGCTGAAATTTGGCACGCATTCAATGATTGGTTTCATGCTGCTAAGGTAGGAAAAGCTATTATGAGAAACCTTACGAAATGATAGTGAGATTACATTTCAATCAAATTGAAATATTCAGTATTAAAAATGCCAAAATATAGCCAAGCCGGATAATAGCTATAAGCCCAAAACAATTTAGTTAAGTTGCGCTGTTGGGAAGCATGAAGTTCCAATACTTTTTTCTTTTCCGCAGCATAATCAGAAATGTCTATTTCAACTGTTGGCTTCGGCATTCCTTCAATTTTATATATCTTTTTTGCAGCTTCGTAAACTTCTTTACCACCCATTACTTTTTCAGCATAAGATGGTGGCCATACGTATTGATAAATGCGTTCAATTATTTTATTTGAATCATTAATATTTTTAGCCGCATTATAAGTGACTTGTCCTACAACAGTGTGGTCATTATGACCGTAAAAACCCATTACGATATCTAACATTAAGATTACCGAAGGTTTGGATTTCAGTATAGCGGTAGAAATAAGTTGATAAAGGCTATCAACATTAAACTCTTCTTTAAAGTATTTGTATTCCATCGGCATCCATGGTTTACCAGCCGGATCTACTTCATACCTTATTCGGAGGTCATGCATCCATAGGTTTTTAAAATTTAGGTAGTCAGCAACTTCTCTCATCTCTTGCTTTCGAATGTCATATTCCTCAGCTCGCCATTGCTTTGAATAAAATGTGATGAAATTAATGTCCCAACCGGCTTTGGTTAATTTTGCCGTTGTTCCTGCAAAAAAAGAAGCGTCATCATCGTGAGCTACTACAATCAGAGCTGTTTTGTTTTGGGCATTTTCTAAATAATTGTCTTTGGGGTAATCTTCAGTTGGACTTAGATAAATGAAATAAAAAATTTGTGCTATAAGAAGTATTAAAACTGCAATAACTATAATTTTTATTGACCTAATTAATCTTTTCATTATTCTACTTTATGTTAGTTTATTATAAGTTAATAACATTAGCCCATCTTTAAAAGCCTTGTATTTAATTAATTTCCAATGATTAACTGAGCAGAGTGAACCAAATAGTTTAATACCACAGCCTAAAGTAATAGGATTTAGTTTTAACTTAATTTGATCTACCAAACCATTTTTTAGTAACCATCCGGAAAACTCTCCACCCCCGCATAAATAAATGTTTGACTCAGACTTGGCTTTTATTTCATTCACTTTGTCAATTGAAATGGGGCAAACACAAACTTGTGGGTTAGGTTTTCTGAATTTTAAAGAATTCGAAAAAATAAAATGTTTCATAGTAGGGTAAACTGCTTGCCCTTCTTTTAAACCAAACTTGTATCCCATTTCATAAGTTCTCCTGCCCATGATTACAGTTTTGAAGTCTTTCAAATCTTTAAAATAATGTTCAACAGCTTCGCCCTTTTGAGCAAACTGACTAACATCATCTTCAGAACCACTTATATAACCATCTATTGAGCTAGCCACATAGTAAATTATTTTGTTCATTGTTTTCTCTAATATAAGTTTAAAACGAAGAGTTTATACTCATTTCCAATCCTCATCTAGCATAGCATATATTACATCATCATACCACTTTCCTTTATTTAAAAAGCTTTTTATAAAATGTGCTTCTTTTCTAAATTTTAGTTTTTCAAAAAGATGAATCGAAGCAACATTTTCCGGATCCATTGATGCTTGTATTCTATGTTTTTTCAACATTTTAAACAAGTGGTTGATCAGTGACTTTAACGATTCATAAGCCAATCCTTTTCGATGATATTCTTTACTTAAAGTACACCCTAGTTCACATTGATAATCATCAATAAAGTGTACGCCAATATCACCGATCACCTCTTTCGTTTCTTTTAAAAAAATAACCAATTGAAACCATGTGCCTGGCTCGTCAAAACTTGGTGGATTTCTTCTAATAAAGTCTTCTACTTCTTCAACGGATTGAGGAATCCAACTTTGGTATTTATTGGTGTTTGTATCTGATCTATAATGAAAAACTGATTTTTTATCAACCAATCTAATCGGTCTTATCTTAACTCTTGCTGTTTCAATCATTTTTATTCTTGTCAATAGTTAAAATTCTAAATAATAAAGTATTGCTTATAGTCAATCGGTTAATTTAAAATGCTTCAAAACAATCATAATTTCTTTGCTTTATAATTTTTCCATTCTCAAATTCATAAACTTGAGCAAAGTAAGCTTTTAACTCCTCTCCAACATTGAGTTTGCCAAGTGACTTTGATAACTGTCCCAACCAAATAACTTCTACAATTACAGCTCTATCACAAATATATTTGTTGACTATTTGGTAATGTTCGCTTTGAAGCAGCTTAGCTCCTCTATCGGTAGCTATTTTTAGCTCCTTTAAAGAGCGAATAGTTTTTTTAGAGCTGAGTAAATTAGGAAACTCAACTTGTTCAATGTCTTTATGATAAAATGGAAGTAAGTCATCAAAACTTTTTCTATGCTCTAATGTCTTGAGAAATTCCTCTACAATACTTCCTAAATCCATTTTACTTTTTTATGCAAAGGTGTAATAAAAAGACCCTTTGATATGAACCAATTATTAAGCTTTTAGAACCTAAATTAAAGGATGTCACTTTTGACGCTTCTCACATAATCAGAGGGAGTTTGTTTACAATGTTTTTTAAAGAATCGACTAAAATGAGTTGGTTCATTGAACTCAAGTTCATAGGCTACTAACTTTGTTGTCAACATACCTTCAGTTAAAAGTAATTTTGCTAGCAAGATTTTTCGCTCATTTACCCAATCGCTAATTGTTCTTCCGGTTTTAGATTTAATGACAGAACTTAAATAATTCGGATGTAACCCAATTTCAGTTGAAAATAATTCAACCTTTGGAGAGGGGTTTTTACATTTAAATTCATTGTTTAACTTAAAACAGTCATCGAGTATTTGCTTAAACTCTGTAACAATTTGCGAACTTCTTTTACCTTCTTCTAGCGCATTGTAGTTTGGCCATAAGTGAGTTTTTAATTTTTGGAATATTATGCCCAATAAAGAAGCAACAACTTTAAATTTTTCTTTTTCAGGATATGCAATTTCATTTTCAATTTGTTTATAATAAAAAGAAATTTGGTCATATAGCTCTTTACTCATCGTTTTGGCAGCTAATGTTTCAGCTAAAAGAAAATCATAATCTTCATATATCGACTTGCTTAAGTATTGAGAAAGAAAACTTTCAGTGAAATTGATCATATAGGCATTTTCGCAACTATCTACATAAAATGACTTTATGTGACCGGGATTAGTAAAATAGATGCAATTGTCTTTTACGTTAAATTGATGACTGTCTACAGTGTAGTTGCCGCTTCCTCTTTTTATAAATACAAATGAGAAATAATCAGTTTTAAACTTCGCCGATTGATAAGGAGTAGCTTTAAATAAATCATGCAACCGAATTATACTAAAGATGGTATCTTGGGGAATTGTCTGTCCCACTTTTTCAAAAAAATCGGCAATGGTATGATAAGTTGGTATTTCCACAAAAATTGAATGATGGAAAACTAAAGTACAATAAAAAATTCAACTTCAAACTATAGTCACTTTTAACTTCCACCAAAACTCTTTCTCGCCTTCACAAAATCACTCACTAAATAAGCCAGTAATTTGCCAACTTGAGGGGCTGAACCTTTTACTAAAGCAGGGGCGGCTTCCGGCAAGTGCAAGTAAACAGCATTTTTAGAACTTCCTGCAATTGTAAGGTATAAACGAGCATCATTCGAAGAAATTCCTGTTGGTGTTTGTGCAGAAGAAGGAAAATCCTGTATGGCGTCGCAGTCTAATTCTACTCCATATTTTTGGTCATTTACCAAATCGAGCATTTGATTTATGCTAAGCCTGTAATCAATCTTATTTCGCAGAAAAATATCTTCAAAGAATATGTGGTGAACACCGTCTTCTTGCATTTGTTGAACCATTGCTGCGCTGTTGTAATTTTCGTGTAATGCAAGCAGGGCGTAGTCCGCTAAGTAGCCTTCATTTTTGGCGTAGGAAAACCCATTGCCGGAATGGCGACCTTCAGTAGCTCGGTAATCGGCATGAGGATCTAAATTTATGCAGTTGATGGCTCGGTTGAGTGCTTGTGAACTACCTTTTATAGCGCCGTAAGCATTGTTATGCCCACCACCAATTATGATGGGGATTTTTCCTACTGAAACGATTAGTTTGATTAAATCGCTCACAACAAAGTCAATCTCAGCTACTGCTTTTCTTAGGCTAGCTAAATCATCTGAAGGTAATGCATTAAATTCACTGCAATCTAAACTTCCCAACAGCAATAAATCTTCACCTTTAAATTTATCTGTTTCCTGAATATTCAAAAACTTGGGTAAGAATGCCTCCCAAGCACTTTCACTTCCGCCTTGTCCGCAATTAGCACGAGGACCCACATTTTCCGGAATACCTAAGATGACAAAAGTAGCCGTTGAATCCGCCAAATCTTCTAAAATAAAGTCACTACCGGCATGAATTCTTTCCCCAATTTTTACTTCTCCGGCTCTTTGGTCGGTAAGTCGTTTAAGGTCGCTTTTCTCAATTAATTTAAGGTTCATAATTAAATTGTTTTCCGTTAATAATAACTTGGTCAATGTGATTTCTGCCAAAAGAGTAGGGCATAAAACCCATAGAGGGGATTTCTTCTGTAATGATTAGGTTAGCTTTTTTCCCTTTTGCAATACTGCCAACTTCGTTTTGCATTTCAAGTGCAAATGCTCCGTTTGCGGTGGCAGCGTTAATGGCTTCTTCAGGAGTCATTTTAAGTTTTATACAAGCCAAGGCAATTACAAAATTCATATTCCCGGAAGGAGTAGATCCGGGATTGTAGTCAGAGGCCAATGCGGTAGCAATTCCTGCATCAATAATTTGTCGTGCGGGCTGATAAGGATCGCTTAAAAAGAATGGAGCCGTTGGTAGAAGTGTGGCAATTGTGTTAGAATTCTTTAAAGCAGTAATTTCATTTTCGTTAATCACCTCCAAATGATCTACTGAAAGTGCATTGTTTGCTACGCAAAGTTCAATTCCTCCCATGCAGTTGAATTGATTGGTATGGACTTTTGCCTTTAAACCATACTGAGCTCCTGCTTTAATAATTTGTTCGGTTTCTTTTACAGAAAAAGCTACTTTCTCGCAAAAGGCATCAATGTAATCAGCTAAACCTTCTTTTGCAATCCGAGGGAGCATTTCATTTATAATTAAGTCGATATAAGCTTGGTGGTTTTCTTTGTATTTCGCCGGAAAGGCATGAGCTCCCAAAAAAGTGGCTTTGATGGGAATGGGACTGTTTTCCTTTAATTTCTTGATGACACGAAGCATTTTTAGTTCAGCCTCAAGGCTTAAACCATAACCGCTTTTGATTTCTATGGCGCCGGTTCCCATGGAAATAACTTCCTGCAATCTCTTCCATGCCGATTCGTAAAGCTCTTCTTCTGAAGTTTCTTGTAGTTTTTTGGCAGAATTTAAGATTCCTCCACCAGCTTCGGCAATTTCCTGATAGCTTTTGCCTTTCAGTCGCATCACAAACTCTTCTTCTCTAGGAGCTGCATAAACTAGATGCGTATGGGAGTCTACCCAAGTAGGCAAAACCAATTTACCATTGGCATCTATCACTTGCTCATTTTCCATTGTAGGACAGTCTTTCATTTCGCCAAACGACTTAATTTTATCACCTTCAGTTAAAATCCAAGCATTGTCAATAGATGGAATTGATTGCATTTTAGTGCCTTTGATAGGCAATGTTAAATCTTGTGTTTGGATTAGTTTTTTGATGTTTTTGATGAGCATGTGAAGTGATTTTGAATTAACATCAAAAATATGAAAAGTACCGCCTTTTTAAAGAATGTATTTGTTAAATGACAAATTATGACATAATTTGAATAATGATAAATCAATTGTGCAAAACAACTTCATTTTTGCACAGTCCATTTTTCAAACAATCTTTACTTGTCTAGCTTTTACTCTTTAATCAGAAGTTGTTTTAGATCTTCTTTGCTTGAAATGGCGAGTTCTTTTTTCAAAAAATTAAAAAAGTCTTCTTCATTGACTGTATTGGTGTTTAACATTCTCTTTAGTCCCTCAATTCCCCTTTTTGTATATACTAATTCACATATTCTTGCACCAAAAGCGTATTTGTAATTGTATGAATTAAAAGGAAGCTTAGAGCTATAAATATTTTCAATGGTGTAATTCGGTTTTTTGATCAAATCATTCTGAAACTTTTCTTGCTCTTCATTGTATTTTTTAGGATATTGAAACTTACTTCCTAAAAAACTGGCAATGCCTTCCTCAATAAAAAAGTTGCGATTGATGTCTTGATTATACAGAAGCAAATGCACCAGTTCATGGGCGTGAAATTCTCCGACACTGGTGTAAATTCTACCAATTGGGGCAACCGTTACTCCGGTAGTGTAGCCGGTAAAAAAATATTCAAATCCTAAAAGTTCGCCTAATTGATCTGCTGACTTAGTAAGATAGTAATCAATATGATTAACTTTATTAATGTTAAATGTTTTTTTCAGAGAGTCTAAAAAGTTAGCCGCTCGATTTGCTTCATGACCATTAACTTTATAGTCAGGGGAGTGGTGATAGTTTATTAAGCCACGATTTGTTGATTTCCAGTTTTCAGTAGCTTCATTAAAATAGTTTTCAAGCACCCATTTATTGTCTTCTTTGATTGCATTTACTTTGTGAATACACCAAATGCTACTTCCACTTTTAAGCCCTCCTTTAAATTGATATTGAACACGCAAAGTATATCTTTCAGTCCCACTTGGCTCTATGGTAAGTACATATAAATCCATGTATTGGGAAAGATTTTTAGAACCAATTCCTTGTAAAAGAAACTTAATGCTAAAGTCAAACTGTTTAAAGGCTTTTTTTTCTTTTTGGTTCCAGTAAGGATTATCGTAGATTGAATCGGGTTTAGATGCTAGGTAGTTTCTATAGGTTTCTAGAACCTGTTCTTTGTTATAATCTGTTTCAAAATTAACCCTGTTACTAACAATAATATTAACTGAATCTTGGGTAAATGCAGAAGTGCTAATTAGCAGAGCGAGAAATGTTCGGAACAGTTTCATAGTATTATAAATTAGACGCTAATTTAAGTAATACTTTAGTCCATTTATCTTCATTTTAGTTGATGACTTTCCTAAATTTGGATTCCACATAGAATTACATATAATAAATGAATGAAGTAACTTTTGTTACTGATAAGTTGAAGCTTTGCGCTTAATTTTGGCAAAAAAATAAACTGTATGAAAATAGAACAAATATATACTGGATGTTTAGCTCAAGGAGCTTATTATATTGAGAGCAATGGAGAGGTGGCGATTATTGACCCTTTGCGTGAGGTGAAACCCTATATGGAAAAAGCAGAAAAAGATAATGCAAAGATTAAGTACATTTTTGAAACGCATTTTCACGCAGACTTTGTAAGTGGTCATGTTACATTAGCCAAGCAAACAGGGGCTGAAATCATTTATGGACCAAATGCAAACCCCACTTTTGATGCCTTAATAGCTGAGGATGGTCAAGTATTTCAATTGGGTGATATTACGATTACGGCGCTTCACACTCCAGGGCATACGATGGAAAGTACCACTTACTTATTAAAAGATAAAGATGGTAAAGACCACGCCATTTTTACCGGAGATACTTTGTTTTTAGGTGATGTTGGACGCCCGGATTTGGCACAAAAGGCTGCGAGCATGACACAAGAAGACTTGGCGGGTATTTTATTTGACAGCTTAAGAAATAAAATTATGCCTTTGGCTGATGATGTTACTGTTTATCCTGCTCATGGTGCAGGTTCAGCTTGTGGAAAAAACATGATGAAAGAAACGGTTGACACTTTGGGAAATCAGAAAAAAGTAAATTATGCTTTACGAGCTGACATGACCAAAGAAGAGTTTGTTAAGGAAGTTACCGAAGGCTTGATGCCTCCACCACAGTATTTTCCTACTAATGTTCGCATGAATAAAGAAGGGTATGAAGACATTGATAAAATTTTAGAAAGAGGAACTCAGGCTTTAAGTCCTGATGCATTTGAAGCAGCAGCAAATGAAACTGGAGCAATTGTTTTAGATGTAAGAAATGAATTTGATTTCGCTAAAGGGCATATCCCTAGATCAATTTTTATTGGACTAGATGGCGACTTTGCTCCTTGGGTAGGTGCACTAATTGCAGATGTAGAGCAAGCCATTTTATTGGTAGCTCCTGAAGGTAGAGAAGAGGAGGCCGTAACACGTTTGTCAAGAGTTGGCTTTGACAATACATTAGGGTTCTTAAAAGGGAGTTTTAATTCTTGGAAAGAGGCTCAAAAAGAGTATGATACATTAAGCTCTGTTAGTCCGCAGCAATTCGCTGAAAATGTAAAAGGAGACATTAAAATAGTTGATGTTAGAAAACCTTCGGAGTATCAAGCAGAGCATGTAGAAAATGCTGAAAATGTTCCTTTGGACTTTTTGAATGAAAGATTGGCTGAACTACCGACTGAAGATTCATTTTATGTTCACTGTGCAGGAGGTTATCGCTCAGTAATTGCCTCTTCAATTTTAAAGGCAAGAGGAATGCACAACATGATTAATGTGGAAGGTGGTTTTGATGTTTTGAGGTCAATTGAGTCAATTCCTACTACGGACTACGTTTGTCCTTCGACTCTAAAATAACAGATTTTGTTTTTTCGTAATTGCAAGGGTGAGCATTTAGATGCTTACCCTTTTTTTAACAACTCAAAAGTAACCTTTTCTCCGGGGCGCTTTTGCGATAGTTGATTAATTGCCATTGGAGTTAGTTGTAAAATTCTAGCATAACCTCCTGTAGTTTGTGCATCTCTCATTAAAACGATAACTTTTCCGGAGGGAGTTAGTTGAACAGTTCCGGCCTGTACATTTCCACTTGTGATTTCATGTGCATTGAGAGACTTAATATTGTGCTCTAAAGTGTAAGCCATGCGGTTGCTGCTAGTTGAAGGAGTAAACTGCGTCTTAAAAATTTCCTCTATAAAATGATCATCCAATTCGTTGAATTCTGCGCCTTTCTCAACTTTTAGCACATTACAACTAATTTTATTTTCAGTATAAGAGATGGAGGAATTTAAATTTGTGTCAGATAAGGGTTTTGTAGTAAAATCAATACAGTCGCCTTTGTTTAGTTTTGACTGCTTAGTAATGTTAGGGTAAAGGCTATAACTTCCTAAAACCCGATCTACTTGTAAGCCGCCATTAACAGCCAAGTAGCCATACATACCACTTTTTATACTTTTAATTACCAGTTTGCTTTTTGCGGGAACAAATATTTGCTGATTTATTTTTATCCGTTTCCCATTTAACTCTGCTATACAATTGGCTCCACATAGAGCAACTACAGAAGCATTATGGAAATAAAAATGAGGCCCTTTCAATACAAACTCAATCACTGCAGTATTGGGCTCATTTCCGACTATTTGATTAGCCATTTGAGAGCTGTATTGATCCATAGCACCACTCGTGGGTACACCTTGATTTCTATAACCAAAGCGCCCTAGGTCTTGAATAGTTGTATAAATACCTGCTCTAACAACTTCAATCATAACTAACTTCGATTTGGTACTTATTTAGTAAACAGCTGCTTTTAATTTCGTTGTATTTTTCTTTGTTAATTTGAAAAAATTGTATCCGTTTTACTGATTTAAGTAAAGCCGGTGGAGATTGATTTATGTCAAATAATTTTAAGGGAGTTCTTCCTATAATATTCCACCCACCGGGGGAGTCTTGTGGATAGATGCCACATTGTTTTCCGGCTATGCCAACAGAACCCGCTAAAACTTTCGCTCTCGGTGTTTTTAGCCTTGGTTCGTAGAGCAATTTATTTAGTCCACTTAGGTAAGGAAATCCGGGTAAAAAGCCTAAAAAGTGAACTGTATAAACAGCTGATGTATGCATTTGTATGAGTTGTTCGCAACTCATATTTTTACTGTTTGATAATCGTTCTAAATCAATTCCCATCTCTTTTTCATAACAAACTGGTATGTGGTAAATGGGAGTATTAGTAACTTCTGATTTCGGATTATTTGCAGATAAATGCTCTTTTAGTTGAAGAATAATTTTTTGCTTATCAATATTTTCATGTAAATAAATTGCAATTTCTTGATAGGTAGGAACTATGTCGAGTGCTTCCTCAGCGTATTTGTTTTCAATAAAGGTTTGTGTTTCATGAATTTCAGACGGCTTTATTGCTTCCCATTGTAATAAAATGCACTGGTGACCGAATGATTTTATTTTAACCGCCTTGTCCATTATCGCTATTTAGTTTTTGATGAATGTACTTAAGAATATCAACGGCAGATGAATGATCTCCATGAATACATAAAGTGTCAGCTTTTATTGGATTTACATTTCCATTAATGTCTTTAACTTGATGTTCAAAAACAATAGATCTAAATTGCTCCCAAGCTACTTGTGGCTCGGTAATCAAGGCTATGGGGGAGCTTCGATTTACCAGTTGATTTGCATTTTCGTACCTTCTGTCGATAAACGCTTCTAGTTGAATTGGAAACTCATCTTTTGCTTTTTGGTATAAAAGACTGTTATTTTGGAGAAAAAGGATTGGTTTATTAGTCAGTTTTCTAAATAATTTTAACATCACATCGACTTGCTGAGCTTGATTGGAGCCATAATTGTAAAGAGCTCCATGTGCTTTAATGTGCGTCATTCTAACCTCTTCTTCTTCGCAAACTTTAAGAAATAAGTTGAGTTGATTGTTTATTGCTTTAGATAGTTTATTTGCTGAAATGTTCATTGGTTTTCTGCCAAAATGAACTGCATCCGGATAAGATAAGTGAGCACCAAGTTTTACATTGTATCTTTTAGCTAGTTTAATCGTATTGCGAACACTGTTTTCATTTCCGAAATGTCCTCCGCATGCAATGCTAGTTGATGAGATTAAAGGCATAATCAATTCGTCATTGCCTGCACCTTCACCTAAATCTGCATTTATATCCATTAAAAACTAAAGTAGTTATTTTTATTAAAATAAGACTCAGTTATAGTTTGTTTAATATAAAAAAATAGATGTATTGTATTAGTTATTAGTTTTCTACAGCTATTACCGAAATCTCTACATTAACATATTTAGGAAGAGCTGCTACTTGAACACACTCTCTTGCAGGAGCAGTATCGTGATTGAAATAAGAGCTGTAAATTTCATTTACTGCTGAAAAGTTCTCCATATCAGAAAGAAATATGCTAGCTTTTACCACATTTGAAAAATTCATGTCTGCAGCTTTTAAAACAGCCTTTAGGTTTTCCATTACTTTTTTAGCTTCAGATTGAATATCAGATGTGATTAACTCACCACTTTCGGCATCAAGTGCAATTTGACCGGAAACGTAAAGTGTTCCATTCGTTAAAACCGCTTGGTTGTATGCACCTATTGGAGCTGGTGCCTCTTTTGTTTCAATAATTTTCTTCATCTATTATCAAACTTTCAAATTCGCTTCGTTTCTTCCAGTACTTCTTTTGTTAATAGTCCGTTACTGGCAACGATTTCTTTCCCAAATAACCAATTGTCGCCTCCGGAGAAATCGCTGATTTTACCACCGGCTTCTTGCACTATAAAAGCTCCTGCCGCCACGTCCCAAGCATGCAGACTGTATTCGAAAAATGCATCGAAACGACCACAGGCGGTGTAAACCAAATCTACTGCGGCAGAACCCATGCGCCGAACACCGCGACTGTTTTGAGCAATTCGCTTGAGCACTTCAAAGTATGAATCTACTCTTTCGTAGTCGTAGTAGGGGAAACCTGTAGCAATTAGGCTGTCTTTTAGGTGCTCATTTTGGCTGACATGAATCGACTTTTGATTGAGAAAAGCTCCGCCGCTTTTCCAAGCGTAAAAGCATTCGTCTTGATTCACTTCATAAACTACTCCCAAAACAATCTCATTATTTCGCTGAAGTGCAATACTCACAGAGTAAATCGGTAATCCGTGTAAAAAATTAGTAGTTCCATCGAGCGGATCTACAATCCAATTGTAGCTTTCTCCCTTTTTATTGCTCGTACCTTCTTCAGCAATGAAACCGGCTTCCGGTAGTAGCTCTGAAAGTCGTTCTACAATTCTTTCTTCTGCCTTTTTGTCGACATAGCTCACCAATGAATTAAGCGATTTTACCTCAATATCTTCTCGACTGACATTTAATTCTTCGATTTTAATACTCATGCCTACTTCTCGGCTCAGTTCAACTACATCAAGACAAAGACTTTTTAAATTCATAAGTTAGGCGAGTTTAGGAGTATATTTTTCTTTGTTTTTTGAGAAGTAAATCATGCCTGAAATTCCCGCAATAAACATAGTAATTGCAATAAGTTCTGCTTGTGTTGCTTCAATTCCAAGAAATTGATAGTCTGGATTAATTCTAATTTTTTCAATTAAGAAACGCTCAACTCCATTTAGACTTAAATAAAGGCTGAAAATAAAACCGGGTATGGCTATTTTTTTTCTCAAACTCCAAAGAATGGCAAAAATAATTGTGGCCATCACGGTTTCGTAGAAGGGTGTTGGCCAAGCATTTCCGGTCAAGCTTTCATAACCCATACGTTGAAAGTCCTCTTGCAAATTAATTCCCAAAACATTGTTAGGATAGTCGTAAGCCCACATCCAATCCGGTAGAAAACTCATCCATTCCGGCTTTGGAGCATCGTTGGGTTGTCCCCAGTCACCGTCGCCGGCAAGCTGGCAACCTATACGACCGACGCCATAAGCTGCCATAAGTCCGGGAGCACATGCATCGGCAACATGAACCCATTTTAATCCGTGTTTTGCTGCATACCAAAGTACAGCGCCTCCACCGACGATTAAGCCGCCATAGATACTAAGTCCGCTAAAGGAGATTAGCGCTCCAATTGGGTCTGCTGCAAACTCATCTAAGTTTTCTAGGTTATGAAAAATTTTAGCTCCTAAAATTCCGGCGATGGCGGCAATCATGGTCATGTTACCCACCAATTCATGTGGGTGTAATTCTTTTTCAACCAACTTTGGAGTGGGCAGTTCGTCTTTTTTCTTTTCTCTGTATTTTAAGTAAGCAAAGAGAGCAGCACCGATAATTCCACCAATGAAATTTCCTCTAGTTGAAAAAATAAAGCCCTGCGGGTCGGCGACTAGTTCACTGTAATGAGAAAAAGCTTCGACCAACTTAAAACCTAGAATAAAACCGATAAATCCATTGGAAACTAATTCAGCTGTACTTGCCTTTTCACCAATTTTTTCTTTTACTCTCTTTGACTTCAACCAACCGATTTGTTCTTTGCGCTTAAGTTCAATCGTAAATAGGTAGGCTGCAACTAAAAAAGCAAGGGCAACAAAAAAGCCGAAAGTAGGAAAGGGTAAGGGAATTTCAAGACCCAAAAGGTCTTTGATCATGTCGGAAACGGTTGGGTACATATTTTTATCTTAAAAGTGCAAAAGTAAACAATGCAGCAGTTCTATATTTTAGTTTAATCTACAGTCTTGAATAAGGTGGAATACTGGAATTTTAACTTCAAACTTTTCATTTGAATTCATGTTCTTCATTAAAAAAGTTCCCCACATCATACCCATATCGCTCTTTAGTTCACAGAAAGATTGATAGTCGTAAACTTCTGATGAAAGTATGATGGGTTGCTTGCCAACAACTCCTTCGCCTTTCACTTCTTTAAAAGTATTTGAGGAATCAAAAATATGCCAATGCCGTGCTAAAAGTTGAACATCCTCATCGCTGTTGTTGGTGATAATAATATGGTAAGCAAATAAGAATTGTCGCTCAACCGGCTTAGAATATTCGGAAAGGTAACGTGGAATTACCCTTACTCTTATTTTATTAGCTATGGATTGCATACAAATGTTTTTAATTAGTCATCAAGTTCTTTAACCGAATTGTCTTGGTGAAAACCTACTAAGCGATCGTAAATTTCACCTCTTTGTCTATGGTAAACAAAGAAGTAATAATCATTTTCTGTTTCAGAATGAGTGCCTTCAATTACTGATAGATCGCCTTTTGTTTTTCCGGAAGCTAAAGTAGCATACATATAATTATAGTAGCCTTGCTTTAGCAAAGTGGTGAGGCGATATTCCTTTTCAACTGCTACATACTCCATTTTAAAATCTTCTTTAAACTGCCAATCGCTTAGTTCACCAAAAACATAAATGTCTGCATTTTCTACAGGAGTTTCCCTTTTTAGTGTGAAGTGAGTTAACATATAGTCAGCTTCTCTGTTTTGCTCATTACTTTGGTCTCTTTTAATCAATCGCTTTCCATTAATGTCTTGTTGAGTGTAGTAGCGTTTGAATGAGCGTGGTTCTTCTGCTAAGACCCAAAGGTGGGTTTTGCCGTTTTCAATTTGAACACCATCAACGTTCATTGATTGATATCTTAGGTCTTTAGCATCAAAAAAGCGAAATTCATTATTTCCGTCAAAAAGGTTGTTGTCTTCATAGTTGTAGATCAATTCCGGTGTTCTAACAAAGAGCGGCTTTAGGTTAAAAATGGCATTGTCCCATCTTCTGTTTTGACTTAATACAACTTGAATATCAGCATAAGGATCTTGAATGTTATAGTTTTGAGTGTTAATGGTAAAGTCAACCTCTTGTTTGTAATCTCTATGACGTGCTAAAGTAGCCATGTGAATATTACTCTCAATACTTACTCTTTGTTCTACAACAAAAAAGCGTCTGGTTAAAAGTAAATCATCCTCATTGTTGTTAGCATAAACTTTAATAATGTAGTTGCCCGATTTTGTAAAAGTTAATTCTTGATTAGGGAACTCTAATTTATAGTGAATGTATGAAAAGAGTGTATTGAAAGAATATTTGTAGTCTTCAATAAATCCATTGAAATAACCACTAATATACTCTTGTGGGTTAAGGGAGGAAGGTTCCCAATTGGCATTGCAATGCACTATTTTATATGAGTAGGTGTGAAATTCACTATCCAAGTCATCAAAATGCAGTTCTAACTTCTTGTTGCCATTCATAAATAGAACCGGCATAGAAAGTGGCTCCCCTTTTACATATAATTGTGGGGTTTTTATGTTCTTTTTATAGACGTAATCTTCATAGCGTACAAAATCATCTTTCCCATACTCCGCTTGACTCTCGGATTCTTCTTGAGTATAAGTAGTGCTTGTGTCGGTATTATTATTTTGACTTACTGTGGATGAAGTTGAGCAGGAAAAGCTGAAAAAGGTCACTGAAAGAGATAAAGTAAGCAGGGGAAATTTGTTCATGTGAAGAATTAAAATTTATGGCTAAATTAAACAATCTATTGGGCAATTTTCTTAGTTACTGATATACAGTTCTCATAAATTACTTTAAACACAAATGTTAATGAGTTGTTAAATAAAAGTTTAAAATTCCGTGAAAAAGCTGGAGGATAATTAAGAGAAGTAGTACTTTTGCGACCAAAATTCGAGTAGAATATTTAATATTTACTATGTCAAAAGCGGTCAAGATCAAAAGAGGAGTAGACATCAAGCTTGTTGGAGAAGCTGAAAAGGTGTTGGTAGATGCTCCCCGACCTAAAACAGTTGCGATAAAGCCAACTGATTTTGAGGGAATCAAACCTAAGGTGGTGGTAAAGCCCGGAAACGAGGTGAAAGCGGGTACAGTATTAATGTACGACAAAAACCACGAAGCGGTAAAGTTTACTTCTCCCGTAAGTGGTGAGGTAGTAGAAGTGAAAAGAGGAGAAAAACGTAAACTCTTAGAGATTATCGTTTTGGCCGACCAAGAAACAAAGTACGAAGACTTTGGTGCGGCTGATCCCGCTTCATTGGATGCTAAGCAAATCAAAGAAAAAATTTGTGCTTCCGGTTTATGGCCATTTATTAAGCAACGTCCTTATGATGTTATTGCTAATCCAAATGATGAACCAAAGTCAATTTTTATCTCCGCTTTCGATTCAGCACCATTAGCTCCTGATAATGATTTTATTCTTCATGGTGAAGATAAGTTGTTTCAAAAGGGTGTTGATGCATTGGCAAAATTGACTAAAGGGAAAATTCACCTTACCGTTAACGGTGCTGCTAAAGCGGATGAAGTTTTCTTGAATGCCAAAAATGTTGTTCGCCATGAAGTAAGCGGGCCGCATCCGGCAGGTAATGTTGGACTTCACATTCACAATTTTGATCCAATTAATACTGGTGAAACTGTTTGGGTAGTAAAACCACAAGATGTTTTGGCAATTGGTCGCTTGTTTGAAAGTGGAAAGTTTGATGCAAGAAGAATTATTGCACTTGCCGGGGCTCAAGTAAAAGATCCTAAATATTATAGAACAATTTTAGGCGCTTCAACAAAAGAGCTTTTTGAGCAACATACATCTAGTGATAATACTCGCTATATTAGTGGTAGTGTGTTAACAGGAACCAAAATCGACCAAGAAGGTTATTTAGGTTTTTACGACTATCAACTGACGGCTATTCCGGAAGGTGGAGAGCCTCAAATGTTTGGTTGGATTACACCAAATCCAAATAAATTCAGTATTTCTAGAGCCTTGCCTAGTTGGTTGCAACCTGGTAAAAAATATAATCTTACAGCAGATAAAAATGGTGAGGAAAGACCGTTTGTTGTAACAGAAGAGTACGAAAAGGTATTTCCATTTGATATTTATCCAGTTCAGTTGCTGAAAGCAATTATGATTGAAGATATTGAATTAATGGAAGAGTTAGGAGTTTACGAAGTAGCACCGGAGGATTTTGCTTTATGTGAAACCGTTTGTACTTCAAAAATTCCTTCGCAAGAAATTGTACGCAATGGCTTGAATATGTTGCGCAAAGAAATGAGCTAAAACTAATTATATTAAAATGAGTAATCCTATTTATAAGTTTTTAGAAGAAAAGGTTAAGCCAAACTTTGAGGAGGGAGGAAAGCTTGAAAAGTTTTACCCTGCTTACGATGCTTTGGAAACTTTTATGTTTGTTCCGGGACATACAACGCCTAAAGTTGGATCGCATATTCGCGATGGAATTGACATGAAAAGAACGATGATTATGGTTGTTTTAGCCATGATTCCCGCTCTTTTATTCGGTATTTGGAATACCGGTTATCAACACTTTTTGGCATTGGGCGAAATATCTACCTTTTGGGAGAATGTTGGTTACGGTGCTTTAAAAGTATTGCCAATTGTAGTAGTTTCTTATGCGGCAGGTTTGGCAGTTGAGTTTATTTTTGCCATTATTAATAAACACCAGGTAAACGAAGGTTTCTTGGTTTCGGGAATGTTAATTCCACTTTGTTTGCCAGTTGAAATTCCACTTTGGATGGTGGCAGTGGCGACTATTTTTGCTGTAGTAATTGGTAAAGAGGTGTTTGGTGGAACTGGTATGAACATCTTAAACGTAGCTTTAACGGCTCGTGCATTCTTATTCTTTGCTTACCCCACTTGGATGTCGGGTGATAAAGTTTGGATAGGCGGTGGAACTGATGAAGCCGTAGCTATGGCAGATGGCTCTACAGGTGCTACTTTGTTAGCTCAAGCTACCGAAAAGTCATCAGGTTTTGTAAACGCCGCAGGTGCAGAATACGGAAACACTTTTATGGACGCTTTCCTCGGTTTTATCCCAGGTTCTATTGGAGAAACTTCTGTATTGGCAATTTTAATTGGAGCAGCTATTTTGTTAATTACCGGAATCGGAAGTTGGAAAATTATGCTTTCAGCTGTTTTAGGTGGTTATGTAATGGGCTTAATTTTTAATGCTTTTGCAGTGAATCCATTCATGGAAGTGCCGGCTCATGAACATTTAGTGTTTGGTGGATTTGCCTTTGGCGTGGTCTTTATGGCTACTGATCCTGTAACTGCCTCTCAAACCGGTACTGGAAAATACATTTACGGTTTCTTAATTGGTTTATTAGCCATTATGATTCGCGTATTTAACCCTGCATACCCTGAAGGTGTAATGTTGGCTATTTTATTTATGAATGTAATGGCTCCACTTATCGACCACTATGTGATTCGTGCTAATGTAAACCGAAGAAAAAAACGCACTGCAACTGTTGCAGCCTAAAAAATTAACTATGGACGTAAATAAGAACTCGTACACATTTATTTTTTCAGCCATTCTTGTAGTAGTGGTTGCCGGATTATTGGCTTTTGTTTCTGAAAGCTTAAAGCCGATGCAAAAAGAGAATGTTCGCATTGAAAAGATGCAAAACATCTTGGCTTCTGTTGGAATGGAATCAACTCCGCAAAACGCCGCTGAAAAATTTGAGAAATACATTGTAGATCAAAAAATGTTAAGCAGTGAAGGTGAGGTTTTGACTGCTACTGATGTTGATCCTTTTGACATTGATGTAGTTCAGCAATACAAAGCTGTTCCTGCTGAAGAAAGACAATATCCATTGTTTATCTTTGAAGAAAATGGTGCAAAAAAATATATTGTTCCACTTGCCGGTAAAGGTTTATGGGGTCCCATTTGGGGATACATTTCTTTTGAAGAGGATATGAATACAGTTTACGGAACAACTTTCGATCACAAATCAGAAACTCCCGGTTTAGGTGCAGAGATAAACACTGACCCTTTCCAAGATAAGTTTATTGGAAAAACAATTTTTGATCAATCGGATAATTTTGTTTCAGTTGATGTAGTGAAAGGTGGAGTTGATACCAGTGGTGATCAACACAAAATCGACGGTATTTCCGGAGGAACCATTACTTCAAAAGGAGTGGGAGAAATGATTGAGCGTACATTAAAAGTTTATGTACCTCACTTCAAGGGTAACAAACAAGCTGCTTTATAATATTAAATTAATTAAGACATGAGTGAAACAGCAGAAGCAACCAAAGATGTTGCAAAAGAACCAAAAGAGCCTTTATTTTCTGCAAAGAATAAGCGCTTATTATCGGATCCATTGAACGATGACAACCCAATTACCATTCAAGTACTTGGAATTTGTTCTGCCTTAGCAATTACTGTTCAGGTAAAACAAGCCTTTGTAATGTCGCTTTCCGTTTTATTTGTAATGATTGGTGCGAACTTAATCGTTTCTTGGATGAGAAACTTAATTCCCGGACGTGTCCGTATTATTGTTCAATTAGTGATTGTAGCTGCATTGGTTATTTTAGTTGACCAAATATTAAAAGCCTATTTATACGACGTTAGTAAACAACTTTCAGTTTTCGTTGGTTTGATTATTACGAATTGTATAATAATGGGACGTTTAGAAGCATTTGCTCTTGGAAATAAAGCCTGGCCTTCATTCCTTGATGCAGTCGGAAATGCTGCCGGTTATGGCTGGATTTTAATTGCTGTAGCAGTTGCCAGAGAGTTTTTCGGTTCAGGAAAATTATGGGGTGTACAATTAATACCCGATGCTTTCTACGAATTCGGCTATATGAATAACGGTTTAATGATTTTGCCTCCTATGGCACTGATTACCGTTGGAATCATTATCTGGGTTCAGCGTTCGAAAAACACTAAATTGATTGAAGAAAACTAAAGAATTAGTAAAGAGATAAGCCATGGAATATATTAATATTTTCGTCAAGTCGATTTTTGTCGACAACATGATTTTCGCCTACTTCTTAGGAATGTGTTCATACTTAGCCGTTTCTAAGACTGTGAAAACAGGTGTAGGTTTGGGTGCCGCCGTTATTTTCGTATTGGGAATTACTGTGCCGATTAACTATTTATTGGAAAATTATGTATTAAAAGAAGGAGCTTTAGCTTGGTTAGACGAAGAATTTGCTACTGTAGATTTAAGCTTCTTGAGTTTTATTATGTTTATTGCTGTAATTGCCTCTATGGTTCAATTAGTAGAAATGGCGGTTGAAAAATTTGCCCCTGCCTTATACGGTGCTTTGGGGATTTTCTTACCACTAATTGCTGTTAACTGTTCAATTTTGGGTGGAAGTTTATTTATGCAAGAAAGACAATACGCAAACATTGGAGAGGCTACTGTGTTTGGTTTAGGTTCAGGAGTAGGTTGGTTCTTGGCAATTGTTGCTATTGCAGCTATCCGTGAAAAAATTAGATACTCAAACGTTCCTGCACCATTACGAGGTCTTGGAATCACTTTCATCATCACCGGATTGATGGGAATAGCTTTCATGAGTTTTATGGGAATTGAACTTTAATTAATCGGAAAAACTAACTAGAATAAGATAAGATATGATTTTAGCATTGAATTCAGCAACAATCGGAGCAGCAGTAGTAGTGGTGCTTATCGTAGTACTATTGTTAGTAATGTTGTTGCTATGGGCAAAGGCAAAGTTGACCACCTCAGGGCCGGTTAAGTTGACCATTAATGGAGAAAAGGAAATTGAAGTAAGTGCAGGTAACACGCTTTTGAGTACATTAAGTGATCAAAAAATATTTTTGCCTTCTGCATGTGGTGGCGGTGGAACTTGCGCCATGTGTAAATGCCAGGTAAAAAGCGGTGGTGGAGAAATTCTTCCTACTGAAAAGCCTTATTTTTCTCGTAAAGAAATTCAAGAAGATTGGCGTTTGGGATGTCAGGTGAAAGTGAAGCAAGACATGGACATTCAAATTCCGGATGAAATCTTTGGAATTAAAAAATGGGAATGTGAAGTGGTTTCAAATTACAATGTGGCAACTTTCATTAAAGAATTTGTAGTAAAACTACCGGAAGGAGAAACACTAGATTTTGAAGCAGGAGGTTATATTCAAGTGGATGTACCTGCCATTACTTGTGATTTTAAAGATATTGACATTGCTCCACATCCGGATGATCCTGCAGGACCGGATAAGTTTAAAGAAGACTGGGACAAGTTTAACTTGTGGCCATTAACAATGAAAAACCCCGAGCCGGTTTTTAGAGCATACTCTATGGCCAATCATCCGGCAGAAGGAAACATTATCATGTTAAATATTCGTATCGCTACACCTCCTTGGGATCGTGAAAAGAATACTTGGATGAATGTTAACCCGGGAATTTGTTCTTCTTATGTATTTACAAGAAAACCCGGAGATAAAGTAACCATTTCAGGACCTTATGGTGAGTTCTTTATTAAAGATACCGATAAAGAAATGGTTTATATTGGTGGTGGTGCCGGTATGGCTCCATTAAGAGCTCATATTTTCCACTTATTCCAAACTCTTAAAACCGATAGAAAGGTTTCTTATTGGTACGGTGGTCGTTCTAAAAGAGAATTGTTCTATGTTGAGCACTTCAGAAAGTTAGAGAAAGAGTTTCCAAACTTTAAATTTCACATTGTTTTATCTGAGCCTTTAGAGGAAGATAATTGGAAAGAGAAAAAGTCGATCGATGATGAAGGTGACGGTTTCTTAGGTTTTGTTCACCAGGCTTTTATTGATAATTACTTGAGTAAACACGAAGAACCGGAAGAAATCGAGTTTTACTTCTGTGGACCTCCAATGATGAATGCCGCAGTAATTAAAATGTGTGATGATTGGGGAATTCCTGAAGAACACATCAGCTTCGATGATTTTGGAGAGTAATTAATAAAATATTGAATGTAATAAAAAGGCTGCTCGAATGAGTGGCCTTTTTTAGTTGTATTCAGAAACTTTTCACAACTTTGCCTGTTTTTAATATTAATGATTCACTACCACACTTACCCACATAAAGAAAGCAAAGAGTGGGTGGCATTTATTCATGGAGCCGGAGGCAGCAGTAGTATTTGGTTTAAACAACTAAAGTACTTTAAGAGTAAGTATAATGTCTTGTTAGTCGATTTACGTGGTCATGGTAAATCAAAATTCCCTTTATTTAAAAAGTTAAGATCCTACAATTTCAAAATTATTCGTGAGGATGTGTTGGAGGTTTTAAATCAACTGAATATTGAAAGTGCTCATTTTGTTGGAATTTCACTTGGAACAATAATTATTCGCGATTTAGCCGAAAATAATCCCGAAAGAGTAAAAAGCATGATTCTAGGAGGTGCTGTAATGAAGTTAAACCTAAGAGGTCAACTTTTAATGCGCTTAGGGAATTGGTTTAAATCTATGTTGCCGTACATGATTTTATATAAACTTTTTGCATGGGTAATTCTACCGAGAAGAAAACATAAAGAATCTAGAAACCTATTTGTAAGAGAAGCTAAAAAGTTAGATCAAGGAGAGTTTAAAAAGTGGTTTGCATTGGTTTCTGAAATTAACCCCTTGCTTCGTTTTTTTAGAATTAATGGGAGTGAAGTACCGTCACTTTACATTATGGGAGAGGAAGACTATATGTTTTTACCTTCAGTGAAAAAATTAGTAAGTGAACAAAAAAATACGGCTTTAGAGGTTTTGCCCAATTGCGGACATGTTGTAAATATCGACTGCCCTCAATTGTTTAATGAACTAAGCAGCCGATTTATTCAGCAGTTTCAGTATAAAAATCTCGATAACGTAAAATATCAAACTGCTCTTTCTTAATTTGATGTGCGCAGTTAAAATGACCTAGCGGGCAGCTTTTTCTTCCGTGAATTCCGCATGGCCTACAACTTAGTTTTTCTTCTGTTTCAACAATTTTTGATTTAGTAGACAATGGTCCAAAGCCAAAAGATGGAATAGTTGAGCAAAAAACCGCATTGGTTGGTGCATTCATTGCAGAAGCCATATGCATAGGCGCAGAATCGTTAACGTAATTCATGGCTGCTTTTTCCATTAAGGCTGCAGAAGCTAAGAATTCTAATTTACCGGCAAGATTAATCAACTTAGGGCGCTTACACATTTCTATTAACTCTTCGCAGTCATCAAAATCATCAGGACCACCTAGCAAATAAATCGGCCAATCATCGTCTTGCGCTAAAATCAACTCTGCCCATTTTAGTGCGGGAAATTCTTTGGTTTTCCATACAGAAGTAGGTGCTATACACAAATAGGGTAGTGCTTGATATTTTGAAACAGAAGCGTAATCAATTTTGCGTGGATAAAGTTTCGGTCGAATGTATTTTTTATCTGTAATTTCCTTGATTAAAGAAAGATTTCTACTTGTTTCATGTTGTCCTTTTAATCGATGACCAACCTTTTTATCGAAAAGAAAGGAAAGTGGATTTTTTCGAAAGCCAATCTTAAGCTTTGCACCGGAAAGAGCAGTAATTAAACCGGAAGCAAAAAAGCGTTGTACATTTATTACAGTATCATATTTCTTACTTCTAACTAAAGCTATGACTTTTAGTAAGCTGCTGTATTTATTGTGTTTCTTCTTCCAAATAAATACATCATTTAAATATGGGTGACCTTTTAAAAGTCCACCATTTCCTCTTCTCACCAAAAAATCAATTTTTGCATCAGGGTAATGCTGATGCAATTTTTCTATGATGGGTGTTGCTAAAATTACATCACCTATAAAAGCCGTTTGTATGATGAGAATCTTTTGCATTAAACTGCTACTTCAAAGTCTCTTAATACATTATTTAGAGAGGTTTTTAAGTCTGTACTTGCTTTACGCTGACCAATAATTAATGCACAAGGTACTTGATATTCTCCGGCAGGAAACTTTTTCGTGTAAGAACCCGGAATAACCACTGACCTTGCCGGAACTCTTCCTCGATATTCTTTTGGTTCATCACCACTAACATCAATTACTTTAGTCGATTTTGTTAGTACTACATTGGCACCTAAAACAGCTTCTTTTTCCACATGAACGCCTTCCACAACAATACATCTGGATCCAATGAAGCAACCATCTTCTATAATTACAGGTGCCGCTTGTAAAGGTTCTAAAACACCACCAATACCCACGCCACCGCTAAGATGAACATTCTTGCCGATTTGAGCACAACTGCCAACTGTTGCCCAAGTATCTACCATTGTTCCTTCGTCGACATAAGCACCGATGTTTACATAAGAAGGCATCATTACTACACCCTTTGAGATATAGGCACCATAACGAGCAATAGCATGAGGAACAACTCTTACACCTTTTTTGGCATAATTTGCTTTTAGCGCCATTTTATCGTGAAACTCAAAAGGACCTATTTCAATGGTTTCCATCTTGCGTATGGGGAAATACAGGACGACAGCTTTCTTTACCCATTCATTCACTTGCCAGCCACTTTCTGTTGGTTCAGCACATCTCAACTTTCCTTCATCAATGGCTAAAATCACTTCTTCGATTGCTTGAATGGTTTTACTTTCATTTAAGAGCTCTCTATTTTCCCAAGCGGCCTCAGTAATTGTCTTTAATTCCTTCATTTAATTTTCTTTTGACTTAAAAAATAATTTCTCGAGTTTTTTAGTACAGCTTTCCCAATTATAGTTTTGGCTAACAAAAGCATAACCTCGGTCAGCTATTTCATTTGCATTTTCTCGATTACTTAATAGCTGCAGGCAAAGTTGAGCAAATTCTTCTGCATTTTTACCGATTAGAATGTTTTCGGCATTTGTAGCGCCCAAGGCATTATTCGCCAATTCTGAAGTAATGCAGGGTACTCTCATTGCCATTGCTTCCAATAGCTTATTTTGTAAACCGGTACCTATTTGCATGGGAGCTAAAAATACTTTTGCTTTCGAATAATAACTTCTTATGTCGTCAACCCAACCGGTTATTTCTATCGATTCACTTGCAAGTCTTTGAACCCTAGCAGATGGATTCGCACCGGCAATTACTACTTTAATCTCTTTGTTTCTAGTATGAATTAATGGAAGTATCTCTTTGCAAATGAACTCAGCTGTAAGAACATTCGGTGGATAAGACATATTACCTGTGAATAAAATGTCGATGCTTTTATCGCTTTTTGTCTTTTTAAAAAAGTCTAAGTCTACACCGTTAGGAATAATTTCTATCTTTTTATTATCCGCATGAATAATCAATTCTCTATCTTGTTCAGAAATAATTGTTTTATGATCGAATTCAGAAAAAATAAAGTGTTCATACTTTTTTAATCTTTTACCTTCAATTTTCACAAATGGCTTTAAGTAAAATGGGGCTTTTTCAATTCTTCGCTCCATTCCTCGCGAAAGCGCATCCATGTAGTCTAAGGTTTTGGGAGCAGGATAGGACTTTACGTACTCGCTTATTCGAATTAATTGACAGTAAAGATGTTCAATCTTATTTTGATTGAAGAATTTCCAAACTTTACTCTTTGCCCTTCTGTTATAGAAATAGGCTATTTGCAGTGGAAGTCCACTAAAAAGTAGGCTATAAATGAGGTTCAATAGAATACTCCACTTACTGAGTTTTATAATTTTTATCTCTTTGCAGTAAGGAGAAAGTATTTCAATTGCTTTAGGATGTAATTGATTTGTGTTTATTGCGCAAAGATAAATTTCATGATTTTTAGAAAGCTCTTTAATTTGATGAAAGGCCCTTAGTTTATCTCCTTTTTCTAAAGGGTAGGGGACGCGAGAAAGTAAAATTCCCAACTTCATGATTAAACCTCCTCTTTCGTTTGATCACTTTTTTTGCGAAACAATTTTTTTAGACTATCAAAATAACTATCTAAACGGAAGAATGAAGAATCAGTGGTGGCCTTATAAGTAAAAAATAAACCAACTGGCAACAAAATCATAGAAGCCATCCACATGCCTTGCACTACCGGCATAGCGCCTTCTTTCGACATTTTTTCACCGGTAATGCTTAAAATGTGGAAGATTAAGAAGAAGATTACTGAAATAACAATCGGCATTCCCAGTCCTCCTTTTCTAATAATTGCACCTAGTGGAGCCCCTATTAAAAATAAAACCAGACAAGCAAATGAAAGTGTTAGCTTTTGATGCCATTGAATTTTATGATAGTTAATGTACTTTGTTCTATTGTACATATCTTCCACAATGCTGCTCAATCGAGACTTGGCATTTCTGCTTAAGTTGGTGGCAGTAATTAGAACTTGCTTTTGTTTGTTGAAAGGAAGGTTGTTGTATAGTGAATCAAAATCAACATTTCGGTTGACAGCTATTAATTCTTTTTTCTCTTTTTTGTTGTTGTAAAATATTGAGCTTTTCTTAAAACCCGATTTAAAAGACTTAAAGTGACTTGATTGTAATTTACTTAAAGTGTCAATTGCGTCGTCTAATTGCTCCATATTGAGCATTTTGTAATTGCTCTTAAATAAGTCTTCATCTGTTCTATTTAGGGCAAATTGAGAAAGGTCAAATCGGATTAGTTGTTCACCAAACTTGCTCCTCATGTGAGGGAAATCCCTTTTTTGATTGTCTTCACTTTCATCGTAGCTATATCCATCAATGAGTTTTAAGTTCATGGTTTGCTTATCATCACTCACAGTCATAATTCCTTCTTGAGCTACAATAACTACTCTGTTCCCATCACCTGAAGTGTGGTCGTAAATTAAGACATCATACAGGTGCTCAACATCGTCAATAACTTTTTTATCACGAACTCTAATTGAATAATCATCCAAAGAATTAGAAAAAATACCCGGTTGAATATCCATAGTGGGTTTTTGTTCTTTTACATCGTAAAGGAGTGATTTACTTTTGAGGTTGGCAATCGGTAAGAGGTAATTTGAAAATACAAATGCCAAAATACTTAATAAGAAAGCTACCACCGCCAAAGGTCGAAGGATTCGTTTAAGAGATATACCGGCAGACTTGAAGGCAACGAGTTCGTAGTTTTCACCTAAGTTTCCCATTGTCATTATGGAAGACAAGAGAATGGAAAGAGGCAAAGCCATAGGAACTAGACTTGCAGAAACGTAAATAAGTAGCTCTACAATAACTGTCCATTCAAGCCCTTTCCCTACCATATCGTCGATGTACTTCCATACAAATTGCATTAAAAGCACAAAGAGGGCAATAAAAAAAGTCGCGAAAAATGGCGACGCAAAAGACTTGAGTATGAATTTTGAAAATGTCTTCAACAGAGGAGTTTCTTTACTGCAAAGTTAATGATTTGATTAAGCTGCAGTGGAGCAGTAAAGGTTTTTTATGAACCTATAGCGTGTAATAAACTGCTAACTTGACTTTCCCATAATTGTTTCGATTCTTCAACTTCGTCCTCCTCGGCAAAGTCGGTAACCAATAATGAAACGTCATTGGTTAAGTCATCAGTTATAATTCTAAACTCAAAATAAGCTTCATCGTCATCTTCTTCCTCCCAACGGAATCGTATGTATTGGTCTGTTTTTTTGCTAACTAAGTCAGCAACTTCTTCAGATCTATCCCAAATAAATGTAAATTTTTTACCCCTAGAGTTTACATTATCGGCAAACCATTCAGCTAAGCCGGATGGAGTGGATAAAAATTTGTAGAGCATTTTGGGCGATGCTTTAACAACAAACTCGATTTCATATTTCGTCTTTTCTGACATAAGTCCAAAGATTTATTGGCTTGCAAGATAATTAATTTATGGCAAAGGAAAACATTTTTTGAAAAAGGAAGGTATCTTTCTTAACAAGTTTCACAAAATGAGATCCTTTTATTGATGGCAAATTTAGCTTAAAATCTTTCTTTAAATTTTCAATTTCAACTTTAAGATTTATGCAAAAAAAGTATATTTGCACCCTCAAAAAATGGCGAGGTAGCTCAGCTGGTTAGAGCGTCGGATTCATAACCCGGAGGTCGGGGGTTCAAGTCCCCCTCTCGCTACAAAAACGAAAGTCAACTGTTAGATAATGGTTGGCTTTTTTTGTTTTTAATCAATACATTTACTTTATTTAAGCTCACAACCATGAACAAAGATTTAATCGCAAAAGAAAGTGTTATCATAAATACTTCAGCAGATCAAGTTTGGGATGCTTTAGTGAATCCTGATAAAATCAAAAAATACCTTTTTGGCACGGAAGTAATTACAGATTGGAAAGTAGGGAGTAAGGTTGTTTTCCAAGGCGAATACGACGGACATCAATACAAAGACAAAGGGAATGTGATTGAAGTAAAACCGAACGAACTACTTCAGTACAACTATTGGAGCTCTTTTAGTGGTCTAGCTGATGAAGCGGAGAATTACTTAATGGTGACTTACACCCTTGAAAACTTAAATGATCAAAAAGTAAAATTGACATGGCATCAAAAAGGTTTTGCCAATGAAGAGGGGCAAAAACACACGGAGAAAGGCTTGACGGGAATTTTAGCTCAAATTAAGGAGTTGGCTGAAACTTATTAATATGAGCTGTCAAGTCTAAATAAACAAAGAAAAACATAAATTGCCCTACTTTTAAAAGATATTTCAATCTTATGCAATTAAAACAACTCTATCTACTCTTTCCATTTCTCATTTTTGCTGTGCTTTTTGTGGCTTGTGAAAATGAAGAGGAGCCTCAAGAATTAAACATTAAATATGTTGAAATTAAGAGTTTATCCGGTGATAAAGGGGTGAATTCTCAGCAGCCTGAGGTAAGCTATGCAGTTTATCCTAATCCATTTGAAACAGCAGTTAATTTTCGATTTTTTAACTATTCAGCTGAACATCAAGTGGAGCTATTTATTACAGATAGTCAAGGGGGCTTCAAAAAACTAAATATTACCGAAGAAGCATTTATGCTTGATTTTAGCGAAGAAGAAAATGGGAGCTATTATTGCGAAATAAGGATAAATTATCGCGTATATCAAGAGCACCTGCTAAAAATTGATACACCATGAAAAAAGTAATCCTTATTATTATTTGCACTTCGCTCTGTTTAAATGTTTATAATCAGGAGGTTGAATATGGCGTGCAAGCTGCTTTAAATCGAACATTTATTCAATTCTCAAGTGATTATGAAATGGAGAAAGAAATCAGTTCTAAGGCAATTATAGGAGGCCATATAGGGGGGAGTTTAATATTACGTTTTGATAAATTTAGTGTCAGAAATTTCATCGGCATTCAATATACCAATTATAGGTATAGACCAGATCTTCAGTTTAGTGACAGAAGTGCTAATAAAATTGGATCTTACGAAAGTCAAATTCGAAACTTTTCTATACAGTTTAATCCTGTTTTTACGTGGGATCTTAAAAACGGAATTTTTGCTGGCGCAGGTACTTCTATTTCATATCTTCTTAGATCACAACATGAAAATATAGGAATTAGTAATATTAAAACAGAAAAGAAATGGATCAGTAATTATCAGTACAAAAGATTAATGGTAGCTGCACCAATTGTTTTAGGTTATGAATGGAAAAGAAACAGCATTTTCCTATCCTACTCATTCGGTCTTTCGAACAAAAACTTTAAAGAAGCTTTTATTAAAGAGCGAGAAGATAACCTTTTATTGGGGTACAATTTAGTAATTTAAAAATAGGGATTTTGCTAGAATCTTTGACTAAATGCTGCTTTTTGGTATGTGTATAAAAAAAGTACTTCCTTTTCCTTTTTCTGATTCTACCCAAATCTCACCTTGGTAATGTAGTACAATTTTTTTACAGCTTGCCAGTCCTATACCGGTTCCTTCATAATCGGTTTTCTTGTGCAAGCGTTTAAACATGTCAAAAATACTTTGATGATTTTCTTTTGAAATGCCAATGCCGTTGTCTTTTACTTGAAACACCCAATGATTATCTTCTTGTTTAGCGCGAAGCTCAATTCTGGGGACATTATCAGCTTCTTGATATTTTAAACCGTTGCTAATGAGGTTGGTGAAAAGCTGCTTAAAGGCATCTTTGTCAGCTGTTACTTCTGGAAAATCATCAATGATGATTGCTGCAGCTTTATTGGCTTCAATCGCCAATAGTGATGATTTAATGTCGTTTAAGAGTTCATTGAGGTCAAAAGACTCAAGATCGTGGATACCCGTTCGAGAATACTTCAGTAAGGAGTCAATTAAACTTTTCATTCGTTCAGCACCATCTTTAATGAAGTGAAGGTATTGCATCCCTTTTTCATCAAAGCGATCGCTGTATTTTTTCTCCAACATGCCGATGAAAGAGCTTATGGAACGAAGGGGTTCTTTTAAATCGTGGGCAGCAATGTAGTTAAACTGCTCCAACTCCTTGTTTTTCTCATTCAATTGTAAGTTGATTTGCTTCAGCTCTTCTTTAAAGGCTTTTAGTTGAGTTACATCAACAATTTGTGAAATGAAATGAGCTACTTGTTCGTTTCGGTCGTATACAGCAGAAACCGATAAGATCACTTGAATTGTTCGCCCATCTTTGTGGAAATACCTTTTCTCCATTTGGTAGGAGTTTCTTTTCCCCTCAATGGTTTCTTGCAAAAGCTCAATGTCTTTATTTAAATCTTCAGGATGCGTAATTTCTTGAAAGCTTAAATGCAGCAACTCTTTTTCATCATATCCCAATATTTTACACAAGGCGGGGTTTACCTGATTAAATTCTCCTTGCAGGCTTACGATGGTCATTCCAATGGATGCTTGTTCAAACATCTCACGGAAGGCTTCTTCCCTGATTTTTAACTGACTTTCTGCATACTTTCGTTGACTAATGTCTTGATGAGTACCAAACATCATTAGAGGCTTACCATCCTCCGTCCAGCTAATTACTTTTCCTTTGTCATGAACCCAAACCCAGTAACCGTCTTTGTGCTTCATGCGAACTTCTGCTTCATAGAATTCGCTTCTTTTTTCAAAACAGTCCGTTAAGTTTTTATTGGATTCCTCCAAGTCTTTGGGATGAGCAAGCTTCATCCATGTGTTGATGTCAATGGGGGCTAATTCTTCGAGTGTATAACCGACAATTTCTGCCCATCGTTCATTAAATATTGTTTCCCCAGTTTGTACATTCCATTCCCATATGCCGGCATCTGTGCCTTCAATAACATTTTTATAGCGGTTTCTGGTTTCAACCAATTCATGAATAGGTCTACCTTCGGGGATGATGTATTGCACCTTGCCTTTTTCGTCAAGCACCGGGCGTAAGCTAAACAATATGGTGATAATTTCTTTATTGGCAACGTATACTTCCGCTTCATAGCTTACTTCTTCGCCTGCAGCTGCTCTATCAATGCTGTCTTTTAACTGCTGTTTGGTTTGTTCAGAAACTTGCCACCAATAACAATCCCAAAAGAATTTACCGTAGACATCTTCGCGATGAATCCCTGCCATTTCAAGAGCTGTATCATTGGCTTCTAGCAACACCCCATTTTTATCTAAAAAGCCTATAAAAGCAAAGGTTGAATTGAGAATTCCACGAAACTTTTTCTCTTGTTGTGCAAGTTTTAGTTGTTGTTGTTTTTCTTCGTGAATGTCTTGGAAGGTTCCGTATAAATTGATGCATTGATCTTGGTGGAAAATAGGAATACCAATCGACCTAACCCATCTTTCTTCACCGGATTTATTTACAATAATGAGTTCTTCTTTATAGGGCTCTCCTTGCGTAATCGCCCGCTGATATACTTCATTGATCCGCGATAAGCTCCAACCTTCTTTGTATATGCTCAGTCCTTCTTCTAGAGTAGGTGACTCCTCTTTACTCACCCCCATAATCTCACGAGTAACATCACTCCAATAAAGGGAGTTTTTAGTCAAGTCATACTCCCAATATCCAATTCTAGCCTCTGAATTACATTGGAGCATAAACTCTTCTTTTTCCTTAAAAGGGGTAATGTTCTGAAGGGTAATTAGCGCATCATTGGAATCTTCTTTGAGATAGGTGATTTTGGCTTCCATCCACAACTTATAACCTGACAGTTCATTGAACTCAATTGCTTGGTTAAAGCTTTGCTTTTGTTTTAGAGCAGTATGTAATAAGTTAAAATCTTGCTCGCTGAGCAACTCTTTAAGGTTGAATGTATTTTTTCCTTTAAAGCCAAAATGTTGCGCAAACTTTTCGTTGCAATTAAAGCGGTCACTTTCCTGCTTGTAAAAGATAATTCCATCAGAGAGTTTGTTCTCTAGTAAATTGATGATAATGTCGCTATTGGGTAACAATTCAGCGAGCGAAAATGTATCGGTCATTCGGCTAAGTGGGTTTATATTCGCTAGTCAGGCAAATGAAACTATTGCAAATTTACTATAATCGACTTAGACTAATGGCTGTTAAGCTCACTTATGAACACATTAATAATCATGATAATGCCACTAATCACCATCAAGGCGATCACAATTTTGCGGAAAGAAGCATCGCTCAGCCGGCTGAGTATTCTTTTGCCGAAGATGTTACCGATGGTTGCACCAAGGCCAATGATGAGACCGTACCACCACAACTCGCCGTGCAGGGCACCTAAAAAAGTGTAGGAGCTCAGTTGTGCAATGCCGGCAATGAAGGAATTGGCTGTTTTGGTGGCGATCATTTTTTCCTTCATCAAACCGTAGTTTAAATAAAAAGGATTGAGAATGGGACCGGTTGCTCCAAACAAAGTAGAAATTAGAGTGACGATAAACCCCAAAGGAATAAAGTAAACTAACTTCATGGGAAAGGAACGCTTTTTTTTGCCAAAGCGGTATTGAAAAACGGTGCTAATGAGAAAAAGTCCCAAAATCACTTGCAACCAATCGGCTTTTAATTGGACAAAAATATAGCCACCCACTATGGCCCCAATCAGGGCAGAGGGAACGTAATATGCTACAATTTTCCAATCGATGTCTTTCCAAAATAAAACCAGCCGTGCGGGCCGACCGATCATATTGCCCAAATTTACCACAGGAGCTACTACGGAAGGGGAGAGGTAAAAGCCCACAACCGGAACCATGATGAGCGCCCCACCGCCACCGGAAAGCGTACTCACCACATAAGCTAAAATGCCAATGAGAAAAAGGATGAAGTAAGTCATCGAAGCAAATTTTTAGGTTTGCAATACGCCTACATTGTATGCTTTTTCGATGGGTGCATTGTTGGCGGCTTCTATGCCCATTGAAACCCATTTCCTAGTGTCTAATGGATCAATTACATTATCCACCCACAAACGAGCTGCGGCGTAATAAGGCGAGGTTTGCTTTTCGTAGCGCTCTGTAATTTCTTTTAAATGAGCCTCCTTGTCTTTATTTGTGATTTCTTTTCCTTTGGCTTTTAATGTAGCCACTTTAATCGATAGTAAAGTGTTGGCTGCTTGAGAACCGCCCATTACGGCAATGTTGGCGGTTGGCCACGCAGCAATTAAACGCGGATCGTAAGCTTTTCCACACATGGCGTAATTACCGGCTCCGTAACTGTTGCCCATAACAATGGTGAACTTAGGAACAACTGAATTTGCCATGGCATTTACCATTTTTGCACCGTCTTTGATGATTCCGCCATGCTCTGATTTAGATCCAACCATAAATCCGGTTACATCTTGTAAAAACACCAAAGGAATTTTCTTTTGGTTGCAGTTCATGATAAAGCGGGCTGCTTTATCCGCAGAATCAGAATAAATTACACCACCAAACTGGGTTTCCCCTTTTTTGGTGCGCACCAGCTTGCGTTGGTTCGCTACAATGCCCACCGACCAACCGTCGATTCGGGCATAAGCACAGACAATGGTTTTGCCGTATTCCGCTTTGTATTCATCGTATTCGCTATTGTCTACCAAACATTCAATGACTTCTTTTACATCGTACTGTTTTGAACGGTCATAGGGAATTTTACTGTAAAGTGCTTTGGGTTCCGTTTGCGGCTTAACGGCTTTTTTCCGGTTAAAACCAGCTTTGTTTTGCTCGCCAATTTTGTCCATAATGCTTTTAATGGTCGTCAGGCAGTCTTTATCGTCCTTGCTCTTGTAGTCGGTAACTCCTGAAATTTCGCAATGCGTTGTTGCACCGCCAAGTGTTTCATTGTCGATGTTTTCGCCAATAGCGGCTTTAACCAAATATGATCCTGCTAAAAAGATGGAGCCTGTTTTATCCACAATGAGAGCTTCGTCACTCATGATCGGCAAATAAGCCCCTCCGGCTACACAGCTTCCCATCACAGCGGCTATTTGAGTAATTCCCATAGAGGACATTACTGCATTATTTCGGAACATGCGCCCGAAGTGCTCCTTATCCGGAAAGATTTCATCTTGCATAGGTAAAAAGACGCCGGCACTATCAACTAAATAAATAATTGGTAGTCTATTCTCAATAGATATTTCTTGAGCACGTAAATTTTTCTTTGCTGTAATTGGAAACCAAGCTCCAGCTTTTACAGTAGCATCATTAGCAACAACTATACTTAAAACACCTGATACGTAGCCAACTTTTACAACTACACCACCACTCGGACAACCGCCATACTCTTCGTACATACCTTCGCCCACAAAAGAACCAATTTCAAAACTTTTGCTTTTGTCATCTAATAAAAAGTCAATTCGCTCACGTGCTGTTAGTTTTCCCTTTTTATGTTGTTTTTCAATTTTCGATTTTCCACCACCAAGCTCAATGGCCTCCTGCTTTCTTTTCAACTCAGAAATCATCAATCGGATGTTGTCATCATTTTTGCTTTCTTCTAAATCTATTTTCTTTGCCATTGTATCTATTTTTTAAAAACTAATTTTTAACTCTTTTAAATAAGCTGTACTTGCAGGCCCTAAATTAAAAAGCAAATCGAGAATGCTCAAATTAGGTATAAATCCAAATTTCTCACTAAATACTTGAATGTATTTAGGAAAATGTATGGACGAATAAGTAGCTTTTGGATGAATTAAACTTCTATAATCAGGATTTTGTTCTTGATAACTTTGCGTTGTTTCAACTTTATAGTCTAACTGAAGTAATGATAAAACCATTTCTTCAAAAGCACTATTTAAGTCGACTAATTTATCGTGCTTCTTTTCTTCATAGAAAGGCCGAAAATCTTCTTCATAAAACTCGAAGTAGGGTGAAAGGCGATAGGCTGATTCGAATGATTTCCAATGTAGTCGCTGCCAATTTTCATCGTAATTGACCGTTATTTCCTTCATTGGAGTTCGGTTTTTTCGCTTATTAAGCGGTACAATCAACTTTAGTTTCCCATTGGCTCCATATATTTCAGCGCGACTTCTATAAGTTTGTTTTACGAAATTTTCGTTTATGTCAATGGCGTAATGCTTATGCTGAGCAATTAATGCATAATGTACTATTGGCGCTAAATATGCTGATGAAAGTACAATCATTCGATTAAATCAATTTTTGCGCTTCCATTAATAATCGAGATTTATCAATAGGAACCACGCCTACATTTTCACAAACTAAACCACCCGCAAGGTTGGAAAGTTCGGCAATTACTTTTGCCTCTTGATTCATTGCTAAACACAAAGTAGCCACGCTAATTACCGTATCGCCGGCACCGGAAACATCTGTAATGTCTCTGTGGTGCGCATGAATGTGGTGCTTTTCACTTTTGCTGTGAATATAAACACCATGCTCAGAAAGGGTAACCAATGTTTTTTTATTTTGCAAAATGGATTCTAATTTTTCAATAGCTGCTTCAAGCCCGTCTAATTGATCCATTTTGAAATCAATCTTTAAACCTTCTTTCAATTCTTTTAAATTGGGTTTAAACAGGCTGACTTTTTTATAAGCGGTAAAGTTTCTTTTTTTAGGGTCAACAGCAGTTGGAATATTCATTTTTTCAGCCAAGTCAACTACTTTGTCGATAAGAGTAGGAACAATTACTCCTTTGTCGTAATCTTCAAAAATTATGGCGTCAATCGATTGCTCTTTTATGACCTTCTCAATCTGACTGTAAAAAGCACTTATTTCTACTTTGCTAAGCGGGTGAACATCCTCGGCATCTACCCGCAACATTTGGTGATTATTGCCGATTATTCTCGTTTTTTTGGTTGTTTTTCTTTCAGCAGAGCGAATAATGCCATGATCGCTTTGCCCGTTTTTTTGTAATAAATCAACAAATTCATCCCCTTCCTCATCTTCGCCAATTACAGCGCACAAAATTGGAGTAGCTCCCATCGCTTGAATATTGAGAGCCACATTAGCTGCACCACCCATTCGAGATTCTTTTTTGTTTACACTAACAATCGGAACGGGAGCTTCAGGAGAAATGCGGTCAACTTTTCCCCAATAATAGGCATCCACCATTACATCTCCAATAATGAGTATGTTGAGTTTTTGAAAATCCTCAAAAAGTTGATTGAGTTCGTTTAGGCTCAGCTTCATGGGTTACTTTAATTGTTGCAAAGCATCTGCTATGCGGTTAATGGCTTTAATCAATTGATCGTTAGATGTTGCATAAGATAAGCGAATGCAATTTGGATTGCCAAATGCCTCGCCGGTTACAACTGCTACTTGAGCTTCGTTGAGCAAATACATCGAAAAGTCGGTTGCATCTTTAATTGTCTCACCACTTGTTGTTTGTTTGCCAAAATAGCTGCTGATATTCGGAAAAACGTAGAAAGCCCCTTCCGGTTCATTAGTTTCAATTCCGGGAATTTCATTTAACATTTTCAATACAAGATCTCTTCGTTCTTTAAAGGCCTTATTCATTTCATTGGTAACAGAAGGGGCAGCCTCCAAGGCAGTAATTACAGCTCTTTGAGTAATACTGCTCGTTCCACTGGTAAACTGACCTTGTATTTTGGAGCAAGCGTCGGCAATCCATTTTGGTGCGCCAATATAGCCTAATCGCCAGCCGGTCATTGAAAAACCTTTTGAAACCCCATTTACTGTGATTACTTGATTGTAGATATTATCAAACTGAGCGATGCTTTCGTGTTTTCCAACAAAGTTGATGTGCTCATAAATTTCATCAGAAATCACATAAAAGTCTTCTTTTGCAGCAATTACATTCGCCAACTCTTTCAATTCTGCTTTGCTGAAAATAGAACCCGAAGGATTACAGGGGCTGCTGAAAATCATCAACTTAGTTCTTGGCGTAATGGCTCTTTTCAGTTGTTCAGCATTAATTTTAAAGTCTTGTTCAATGCCGGATTCTACAATCACCGGAATCCCTTCAGCTAACTTTACCAATTCCAAATAACTCACCCAATATGGGGAGGGGATAATTACTTCATCGCCGGGGTTTACTAAGCTCAATACCACATTGGCTAAAGATTGCTTAGCACCGGTTGATACAACAATTTGATCTGCTTTGTAGTCTAAGCCATTGTCTCTTTTAAATTTTTTGGAAATGGCTTCTCTCAATTCTAAATAACCCGGAACAGGTGTATATTTTGTATAGTTTTCGTCAATGGCTTTTTTAGCAGCTTCCTTAATAAAGTCGGGTGTATTAAAGTCCGGTTCCCCTAAACTCAAGCTAATGATGTCTTTTCCTTCTGCTTTTAACTCTCTGCTTCGCTGAGCCATAGCAATTGTTTGCGACTCAGATAAATTTTGAATTCTCTTGGAAACTTCTTCCATGTTTAATTTTTAAATAAGTGAATCACAAAGCTAATAAAATTGCCTCTAGTTTACCGCCTGCTTTTTGCTTATCAAAGTTGGATGTTCCCGTCCTAATTTTTGAAAAGAAGCCCTACTTTTGTCTAAAAATAAATTTATGGAAGTAGTTTTTGAAATACTTAAATATGTCTTGCCATCGGCGATCGTTTTTGTAGGAGTGTATTTTATAATGAATAACTTTTTCGACAATGAGCAGCGTAAAATGAGTTTGCGCATGCGAACTGACGATAGAAGACAAGTACTTCCGATTCGCTTACAAGCTTATGAGCGAATTATTTTATATTTAGAGCGCATAAATCTGAGCAATATGGTTATGCGTATGCATAAAAACAATATGTCTTCTAGAGATTTGCAGCGTCAAATGCTGTCGGGCATTCGGAGTGAATATGAACACAATATGGCTCAGCAACTTTACTTTTCAACCAAAACCTGGAAAATGGTTAAAACAGCCAAGGAAGAAAACATTAAAGTAATTAATAGTTGTGCCGATCAATTAGGAGATGAGGCTAGTGGAATGGATTTAAGTCGCTTTATTCTAGAGGTAGTTGGAAAGTCTGAAAAAACCCCAACAGAAGTTGCAATAGAAGCTATAAAAAGAGAAATTAGCTACTTATTTTAGTTTATGAACAGGCAAATCAAACATCATGAAGGAAGCTTGCACAACCAAAAAGGTTGGATGGCAAAATGGCAAGATTACATTGGTGAGTTTGTCTATGGCGGAATTGATGGTAGTGTTACCACTTTTGCCGTAGTTGCCGGTTCTGCAGGAGCAAATTTAGATTCTTCAGTAATTATTATTTTAGGCTTTGCCAATTTAATTGCCGATGGATTTGCAATGTCTGTAGGTAGTTATCTATCTAATAAATCCGAAAAAGAAAACTACGAGAAACACGAGCGCATAGAGTATTGGGAAGTTGACCATTTACCGGAAAAAGAAAAAGAAGAAATTCGAGAAATTTATCAAGCTAAAGGTTTTGAAGGAGAATTGTTAGAGCAAGTAGTTGATGTAATTACTGCCGATAAAGACCGTTGGGTGGATGTAATGATGAAAGAGGAATTAAACATGACTAAGGCCGATAAGTCGCCTTTTGCAATGGGAGCGATGACCTTTGTTTCATTTATTACGGTTGGTTTAATTCCACTTATTGCATATATATGGGATTACAACAATGAAGAGGCTTCGACAAACCTTTTTGGTATTAGTATTTTTCTCACTTCACTGGCATTTATTAGCATCGGTTGGTTGAAATCTTATGTAGCAGAAACCTCTCGCATGCGCAGTATTTTAGAAACGCTTTTTCTAGGCTCAGCCGCAGCTGTACTTTCTTATTTTGTTGGAAGCTTTTTGGAGAATTTGATTAGTTAACTTCAATAATTACTAATTACCAATTATTAATTGATAAATGTCTACTGAAATTGCTGAAAACATTATATTCTTTAATGCATCTTCAATTCTTAATGTTGAAAAAAGAAGCAAGATACAAAACAGTTTAGCTGAAAGTTAAAAAATTGAAGAAAACGTTTAATCCATTCGAAATTTGCGATTTGACATTTGTAAATTTGAATATCACTTCCACTCAACCTTTGTTTCAATTCCACTCATTTGCTTTTTAGGAATATCTGGAAGTCCTTCTTTGGGCACTCCCAATTGTAGAAAACCCATACACTGGTCTTCTTCAGCAAGGTTTAAGTAAGCTTTCATTTGTTTGCTAAATGCAATTTTTCCGGTTCCCCAATAGCCTATGATATTAAGAGCTTTCATGCTAAGCAGGATATTTTGAACTGAACATGCTACCGCATATTCTTCTTCTTGCCGAGGAACTCTTTTTTGTGGGTCGCGCTTCATGCAAATAGCAATTAAGTGAGATAGTGTTTCGCCTTTAGCTTTGAACTTATCAATTTTTGAAGCATCGTATTCCTCCTGTGGAGTGATTTCTTTATAAATCTCACCCATTTTCTCAAAAAAGTCTTTAAGTGTGTCACCGCTAAAAACTACGTACCTCCAAGGTTCTGTTCTTTTGTGAGAAGGAGCGTAATTCGCATTTTCCAATAGCCTCCAAATATCCTCATCGGGAATCTTTACTCCGGCTTGCATTTGCGGAGGATACAATGATTGGCGTGATTTAATCAGTTGGCTTACTTCTTCGATGTTCATGTTTAATGCTTAATTAATTCAAATTGGATTTTCCGTTGTTCACCACACCATAAACAACTCCCTTTAGCTGTTTGCCAAAGAACGGGGAGTTTAAGGACTTTGAAAGTACATTTTTCTTCTCAAAAGTGAAGTTGGTATCTGGGTTAAATAAAGTAAAGTTGGCTTTAGCTCCCACTTTAATTTCATTCTTATCAATTTTTAGAATTTTTTCAGGGCCATCTGTAAAGAGTTCTATGATTTTATTAATTGAAACCTCATTCTGTAAAGCAGTATTAGCTGTAGCAAAAGCAGTTTGCAAGTTGATAATTCCAAAATCAGCATGGTCGAACTCTTTTTTCTTACTTTCAATATCTTGTGGCCAATGATCTGAACATAAGGCGTCAATAGTGCCTTTTTTTATACCTTGAATTAAGCTTTTTACGGTGCTTTTAGATCTAAAAGGAGGGAGCGTTTTTAATCTGCTATCGAAGCTCTCTAGTTCTAAATCATTTATAAGAAGATGTGCTGAAGATACATCGCAACTAATATTTAAACCTTTCTTTTTAGCATCGGCAATAAGTTGAACTGAAGCAGCTGAAGAAATTGTTGAAAAATGAAGTCTGCCTTTTGTGTAGTTGCTTAAATAGATATCTCTATTTAGCATAATTTCCTCTGCCAACTCAGGTATGCCTTTCAGACCTAATGATGTGCTTACTTCGCCTTCATTCATCACTCCTTCAGGAGAGATGTCCTTATTGTAGGTAAAGTTCATCAGTAATCCATCAAATGACCGACAGTAATCTAGGGCACGAATTAATAAGTTGGGATTTGAAATTGAATTTTTACCGTCGAAGAAAGCCTTAGCTCCGGCTTGGTGCATATCGTAAAGCTCTGCGAGTTCTTTTCCTTCGGCATTTTTTGAGACAGTACCATAGGGGAGAAGCTCAACCAAAGTGCTTTTGTTTTGGTTAATCACATACTCAATTTGTGATTTCGAGTCACGTACCGGCAAACTTAATGGAGACAAGCCTATGCGCGTGAAACCTCCTCCTGCAGCAGCTTTCCTGCCGCTTTCAAAGTCTTCCTTATGTTCATATCCCGGATCTTGTAAATTAGTATGTAAGTCAACCCAGCCGCGAGATAAGTGTAAGTTTTTAAATGAAACTACCTTCGCCTGATCGTCAGAAATATTTTTATCTATGGCTGTGATTTTTCCATTTTCTACTAATACATCTAGAATCTTATCATTTAAAGAACTAGATGAGTCAATAATTTTTGCTTTTTTAATCAGTAGCTTCATGCGTACAAAATTTACTTTTTTATTTCAAAAGTCTCAGTAAGGCAACTTCAATTCCTAGGAATACAAGTGCGAAGATGATAAAATATTTCCAAAGTGGAGTGCCTTCTTCTATGGTTGCTATTCTGTTCATCAAACGATCTTGTTCCTCCTCATAGTAACTTAGAATAATGCCTTTCTTTTGAGCAATTTCTTTTAATTCAGTATAAGTAAAAGTTATAGGATTGCTTTCTTTTCTGTTGTAATTTAAAGAGATATAAGCAATTTGTTTGTTTTCCTGCAATACTTGATAGTGACCTGCTTTTAAATTTAAGCTGCTCAAATTTAAAATGGTTTGACCGGATCTGCTTTGTTGTGGAGGAATAATCTCTTGACCTTGATTTACAATCTTTAATGGACTTTCACTTCTTTGAGTAGTTTTAATGATTACCTCTTTGTCGTTAGTACTGTAATTACTTTTTACATATTCAATTGACTGAAGTGCCATATTGTATAAAGTTGGAACAAATATGGCGTGTTTACTTAAGTTGCTGCTTTCAATGTCTAGAGCGCTGCTAAATAAATAGGTTTTTCCTTCTCCACTTTTATATTTTTTTAAAAAAGAGTTTCTATTTCTCAAGGTGATAAGTGGTTCTACTATTAAACGACTGTTTGAGCTGGTTTTCCAATATTTATTTACTTTCGGAAGCTCAATACGGTCCTCTTCCTCCTCAAAAACTTCTTGATATAGTTGAGCCTTAAAGTTAAGTTCGGTAGCTTCTGTTTCTTTTTTTAGCACTTCAATAAGTTGGTCGCTATTTAATTGACTGAGAAAGGAGTTGATGTTATCTACATCACTTTCAGGGTGTGGGAAAAAACAAATTGAACCGCCTCGCTGAGCAAATTCTACAAGTTTTGACTGAACACCGGAGCTTATTTGTTTGATTGACTCAATAATAATTAAGTTTTGTTCACTTAATTGGTTTAAATCAAGCTGTTTAATGCTTTGCTTTTGATAAACAATAAATGTATCATTTTGAAAGAGTTTCTCTAAGGACTGATCGGCCTCTTCTTCAAAAAGGTGAAGAACATTAACAGATGATTGAATGGGATAGCTAAAAAACAAAGTGTCATCAAAGTTAATAGGATAGTCTTTGATGATTACTTTACCTCTTTGCCAGCCTGAGCTCAAACTATTAAAGGCAATTGTCTTTTCGCTAGAGTCTTTTTTTTCGATAGAAGTGTTGAAGGGTGTTTTTAACTGATTGTTTAAGAAAAGCTGTCCACTTACAGCTTCTTTACTACTATTAGAATAATTTACAATTTTAAAATTGACTTCTTCATTGCTGTTTTGAGTATGATAAGGGCGATTAAAACTTAGTTCTTTAATGCTCAAGTTCTCCAGCTTTTCTACTTGAGTTGGAATAATATTTAACTCATTTATGCCTTCTACTTCTTCCAGATTAAAAGTCGATTTTTGTAAGTCGCTAATGATAAATCTTTTTTCAATTAAGTCATTTGTTTTAAATAATTCACTTTGTCGGCTTATTACTTCATCTAAAGCTCTATCAGATGCACTGATATTTACACTTTGAAGCGATTCGATAAACTGTTCTTTGTTGAGCCACCTTTGGTGCTTACCTTCAAAATCATTCGTTAGCAATTGAAATTGATCACTGGCATCAAAGGCATTAATAATTGAAATGGCTTTGTTTTTGGCAACATCCAATAATTGTCCGGCAGTTGCTTTTGCTTCCATGCTAAAAGAATTATCGACATAAATAGAAACACCTTTTTTACCTTGTTGGACTTCTGAATCTGAAGCAGGAAAGTAAGGTTGAGCAAAGGCTAATACTAAGGCTGTTATTGCCAAAATCCGACTGAATAAAACCAAGAGGTGTTTTAACCTGGAAGTAGAGCTGCTTTGTTGTTGGATTTCTTGTAAAAAACGAAGTTGGGGAAATCGAATGACTTTGTATTTCCTGAAATTAAATAAATGAATGATAATAGGAATCGCCAAAAAAAACAGGGCATACAGAAATTCTGGGTAAAGCAACTTCATCAGCGCTCGAAATTACGAATAATGTAAAATCATTCTAAACTGCTGATGAAAAAACAATTTTAATTCGTTTCGTATAATAAATCTCAATATTTACTATCTTTAGCGAAACCTTTAAAAATTTTTTTATGAAACGAATATTTTTTATTGCAGCGGCAGCATCTTTGATGATTACACAGACAGGATGTTTTGGATCTTTTGAGTTAATTAAAAAAGTTTACGACTTCAACGATGGTATTTCTGACAACAAGTTTGTAAAAACGTTAGTGTTTTGGGTAATGAACATTGTCCCGGTATATGGTATTGCGGGTTTTATCGATGCCGTAATTCTTAACCTAATTGAGTTTTGGAGCGGTTCAAACCCAATGGCTATGGAGGCAGGACAAGTTGAAGAACAGTTTATGGCAGTGAAGGGAGAGAACTACAAAGTAACAACTACTAAAAATCAAATGGTTTTTGAAAAAGTTACTCCTAATGGTTTAGAAAATATGGGAGCTATGGTGTTTTCTGAAGCTACAAGCAGTTGGAGCTTTGTAAAAGATGGAGAAGCTACTGTTGTAGCTAAAGTAAACGTAAATGAAAATACTGTGGACTACAACACAGGAGGGTCTTTTGAAACAATTACATGGGATAATGTTGACTGCATAACTTTAAACAGTGAAAAAAATGCTAATTACGAATTAGCTTTAAAATAGCATAAAGTGACTAAAAGTAAAAAGCCGAAGTGCAAATGCACTTCGGCTTTTTTATGAAATGAATCTTAGCATTTACTTAAATGACTTGCTAACAATTAAATCTTTTGTCCCTGAAGAGTAATCGTAAAATCCTTCTCCTGACTTAACACCGAGTTTCTTAGCTGTAACCATGTTAACCAATAGAGGACAAGGGGCATATTTTGGGTTTCCAAAACCTTCGTGGAGTACATTTAAAATGGATAAACAAACATCTAATCCAATAAAGTCAGCAAGTTGTAATGGACCCATTGGATGTGCCATCCCCAACTTCATTACCGTATCAATTTCTTCAACTCCTGCAACACCTTCATGAAGCGTATAAATAGCTTCATTAATCATAGGCATTAAAATACGATTAGCTACAAAACCCGGGTAGTCATTTACTTCTACCGGTATTTTATTTAGTTTTTTAGAAGCCTCCATAATTAGACTGGTAACTTCATCAGAAGTAGCGTAACCTCTAATAATTTCAACTAACTTCATAACCGGAACAGGATTCATAAAGTGCATTCCAATAACTTTATCCGGTCTTGAGGTAACTGAAGCAATTTTAGTAATAGAAATGGATGAAGTGTTTGAAGCTAAAATAACATTTGGCGGACAGATTTCATCTAATTGCTTAAATATATTAAGCTTTATTTCCATATTTTCTGTAGCAGCTTCAACTACTAAATCAACACCTTCAACACCATCTTTCGTATCTGTATACGTCTGTATATTAGACAAAGTACTGTTCTTGTCTTCCTCACTAATTTTACCTTTATTAACTTGTCTGTCAAGGTTTTTTGTGATGGTTTGAATAGCCTTCTCAAGAGAATCTTTTGATAGATCAATAAGTGAAACTTCATGTCCAAACTGAGCAAAAGTATGTGCAATGCCATTGCCCATTGTTCCTGCTCCTATTACTGCTACTTTATTCATGTTTTCTTGTGATTTTATTATTTTTTTACAAAGGTAAAGATAGCGTGGGGTAAACTAAAATTATTTTCCACTCCCTTTGAGTACAATCATTACTGTATAAATTAAAATTTTAAAGTCAACTAAAAGCGACATATTCTCAATGTAAAGAATATCAAATTTTAGTCGCTCTACCATTTGATCTACATTCTCCGCATAACCGTATTTTACTTGTCCCCAGGAAGTAATTCCGGGTCTTACTTTTAACAAATGGTTATAGTGAGAGGCTTTTTCAACGATTTGGTCAATAAAAAACTGTCTTTCCGGTCGAGGACCTACTAATGACATATCGCCGACTAATACATTGTAGAATTGAGGAATTTCATCCAAGCGAGTTTTACGCATAAAACGACCAAATTTAGTAATTCTAGGATCTCTTTCACTTGAAAGGGCAGGACCGTGCTTTTCTGCGTCAATATACATCGAGCGAAATTTGTGAATCATAAAGGGCTTGCCGTGAATACCAATTCTTTCTTGAGAAAAAATAATCGGTCCTTTTGAAGTGAATTTGACAATTAAGCCAACTACAATAAATACCGGACTAAATACAATTAGCACAAAGAGGGAAACCAGAATATCAATTGCACGTTTTATTGTTTGCTGCCAAGCAGGCATTATTTCACGGTTGATAATAATTAAAGGTGCTCCGAAAATAGAAGTCATCCGAACTGAGCCGGATAAAATATCGTACATATCGGGAATGATCTTAATTAAAACATCTAGACCTTCCAGCTCACTTATTATTCTCTCTAAACTTTCGTGTTCTGAGGATTCTATAGCAATAATTGCTTCTTCTACATTGTGATTTTGCACAATGCTTTTTAGCTCTTTTGTATTTCCCAAAAAAGGAATTTCTTTTTCTATTAAGTATTTATCTTTTTTATTAACCCTTACAAAGCCAATGAACTTATTGCCCAATGATTTTTTCTCACTTTCCATCTCTTTGTAGAGTTGAAGCGCTTTTTCACTGGAGCCAATCAAAATAGTATTAAAGCCAATCTCTCTATTTTGAATTCGACTAACTGTTCTGCTTGTAATTAAGAATCTAAAAAAGTAGGTAATAAAAAAGTGAAAAAAGAGAATATAGAGGTAAGATAAATAGTAGTCTTTGTATGTATCTATTTCATCATCAAGTATAAAAACAAAAAACAAAAAAGTACAGCCTAACAAACTGGCAGTAAGTGTTTGTGCAAATTCTTTTAATCGAGATTTACGATAAACATTTCTGTAAAAGCCAGAAGCGGCGTAAAGTAAGAGCCAACCAATGGGAATTCCTAAAAGTGCCAAGAAAAAGTTTTCGTCGTATACAACAGGAATCTCATAACCAAACTTATCCGGCTCTAAATAAACTTTTCTAAAACGATAAAACAGTGCCCAAGCTATAGCCGCTGCTAAAAAGTCAAAGAAAATATACTTAAGCGTTTGTAGTTTTCTATTCATTAAAAATGCAAAAGTTTAATATCGTCAACAACTAAATAACCTTTATCTTGTGTTGGTTTTGCATAACCTATAGCTATACTGTAATTAAATGCATCAAAAAGAGTGGAGAAAACAGGAGCTAACTCGATATAAGCTTTGTTCCAGTCAGCTCTTGCTCTTAGATTAACAACTGAAAATTGTTGAGAATTGTTATTTACATAAACGCTAATCACAATATCGTGACTGCAACGGTAATCCAGCTCTAAGTACACTGGTGCAGTTCCTCGGGGAATTTCATTACTCCCAAAAATTGGAGTAGAGGCTTCAAAAAAGTCCATTCCGGGCTCTAAGTAAGCAGCACCTGAGGCAATTCCATTAAACACTTTTTCAGCGTCTGTTTCGCGTATAAAAACGGTATCGCTGGTAAATTTATGCTCAAAGTTAATTCCACTTTCAAAATCTTCTCCTGACCAAGGTTCGTCAAAATCAGTATTTGAGCGATAGTTTACGGTAGGGTTTATTGTGTAGACTTTTTCAGCAATTAAAGTAGTGTCTACATTATAAGACTCGTAGAAAGGATAGATTGCTCTTTGGTTTGAAAGGGCATTTTTGAAAATGCCGGCTGCAATGGTCAGTTTTATTTTACGATTGGTTTTTTGAATAGGAATAGAGGTTGGCAACTCAAAAACTCCCTGCAGTTGGTCATCTACGTACACCCACACATCCTTAACATTGTCGCTAACAATATTAGAATCTTGAAGCACACTAAATTCGCTAATTTCCAAATAGGCGGGAATTTCCGCTTGAAGCTCTTCTTCTTTACATGAAAAAAGAAGTACTAGCGCAATAAGGGGTGTTAATAGTAGGTAGCGTGTAGTCATGATTTGCCCTTAGCAAGCTTAATATTTTCGAACGAGGATTAGTTGTGCTTATTGTTTAAACAGTAAAATTTTCTTTAGTAACTGCCAACTTTTCTATAATCTTATGAGCAACACTTAGCGCATTATATCCGTCGTGAATGCTTACAGGAGGTGTTTTGTCGTTGATTATACAGTCTGCAAAAGTAGAAAGCTCGTCATTTATAGCATTGTTTTCTTCCACATCCGGTTTCTCAAAATAAATCTGTTTTTGACCTTTTCCCTCGCCTAAATCTATGGTTACAGAAAGTGGATCAGCTTCACCTTCAACATTTGATAAGCGAACAACTTCTGACTCTTTCTCCAAAAAGTCGATTGACAAATAAGCATCTCTTTGGAAGATCCTCGTTTTACGCATGTTTTTTAAAGAAATTCTACTTGCTGTTAAGTTAGCAACACAGCCGTTGTCAAACTCAATTCGCGCATTGGCAATGTCAGGGTTGTCGCTGACAACTGCTACACCACTTGCAGAAATTCTTCGAACATTGCTTTTTACGATACTTAAAACGATATCTAAATCGTGAATCATTAAGTCCAATACTACAGAAACATCAGTGCCACGAGGGTTAAACTGAGCCAATCGATGAGTTTCAATAAACATAGGATTATTGATGTATTCTTTGGTGGCAGTAAAAGCAGGATTGAACCTTTCTACGTGACCTACTTGAACTTTTACATTTGCCTCTTCCGCCAGGTCAATTAATTTTTTGGCTTCTTCAACCGTATTGGTAATGGGTTTCTCAATAAATATATGTTTCGACTGTCTGATTGCTTTTACAGCGCAATCAAAATGTGAAAGAGTTGGAGTTACTATATCAACTACATCTACTTCCTCAATTAGGTCGTCTACTTCGTCAAAAGCTTTTATTCCAAACTCCTCAGCAACCTTAATTGCTGTTTCTTTGCTTGGATCATAAAAGCCTACTAGTTCGTAGTTATCAATTTGTTGAATAAGTTTAATGTGAATCTTTCCCAGGTGTCCTGCACCTAAAACTCCAATTTTTAGCATTTGAGATAATTTTGAACAAAAGTAAGCGATTAAATCAGCTCCTTTTTACTTTTTATGTAATGCTTTGTTAACATTCATTTGGTGATAAAGCGAAATTGAAATTGACTTAAAAATTGGCTTTACTTTCGTTCTTTTGCATTATGCTGAATGATACTTATAGACACAAGGGATTGCGCAAAAAATTAGTGGACTTATTGCGCGAAAAAGGGATTGATGATGAGCGTGTTTTAGAGGCCATCAACCAAGTTCCGCGTCATCTTTTTATGGATAATGCATTTATCAATTTCGCCTATAAAGATCAGGCTTTCCCCATTGGAGCAGATCAAACTATTTCCCAACCATACACAGTGGCTTATCAGTCTCAATTATTAGAAGTTAAGCCAAAAGAAAAAGTACTTGAAATTGGCACCGGAAGTGGTTACCAATGCAGTGTTTTGTTAGAGTTGGGAGCAAAGGTTTTTAGTATTGAGCGCCACCGTTCACTACATTTAAAAGCCAAGCGAATGTTGAATGAGCTTGGGTATTTTCCAAAGCTTTTTTTTGGAGACGGTTACAAAGGCTTACCTGCATTTGCTCCTTTTGATAAAATTATCATTACAGCAGCAGCTCCTTATGTTCCTGAAGATCTAAAGAGTCAGCTTAAAGTAGGAGGAATGATGGTAATTCCACTTGGCGAAGGAGAAAGCCAGAAAATGCAGCGATTAATAAAAAAGTCGGAAACCGAGTTTGTTGTAGAAGAATATGGCGACTTTAGTTTTGTGCCCATGTTGCAAAATAAATCTTTTGGCAGTTAAGCAATATGTGAAGATAAAATGGGTTATTTGCTGTATGAGATTTTTTTGCTCATTCGCATAGACTTAAAACGAAAATTATATTGACATGAAAGTAAGAATTTTAGCTCTTTTAGTTAGCTTGTTTGTTTCAACTTATACTTTTGCTCAAGAAAAGGAAAGTAAAAAAGAAAACGTTTACGATGAATTATTTCCGAAAGCAGGTGACTTTGGTCTTAGTTTACAATTAAATGGTTTAATCGATCAAATTAATTTAGGCACATTCGAGAATAATTATGGAAATAACATTCTTTTTGGTAAATATTATATTCAGGATAAAAAGGTGCTGCGTTTAGGTTTTGGTTTTGATTTAGAGTCTCGCAAAAGAGAAAGAGCGGATAGTGTCGGGCAAACTTTAGTTGAGAGAGATTCATCAGTCAGTCAGTATTTTATCAATGTGTCATTTGGCTATGAGCACCATTTAGCTGCTTCTAAGCGTTTAGACCCTTATCTTTTTGCTCAAGTAGATTTGACTTTTATCGGTAAGAATATTATCAATGCTGAAGAAAGAGTTATCTCAGGTGCAGGAACTGCTTCTGTAAAAGACGAGATTAAAGCTGATGGAGGCTTGGCCTTTGGTTTAGCTGCAGGTGGTGGATTTAACTACTTCTTAGCTGAACGTTTTAGCATTGGAGCAGAGTTAGCGCTTCAAATTCAATACATAAAAGAAGGTGGAACAATCAGCGAGACCAGAACTACTCGTCCGATTAATGGAAACCCGGTTGTTGATATAAACAGTAGAGATGATATTTTAAAAAATACAGACATTGGTGTTCGCCCACAAGCGATTATTCAGCTTTCGTATTTCTTTTAAAGAATATTTAGAATCATTCCTTTACATTTGTCTGAATTAAAATCTCAGATAAATGAAAAAGGCTTTATTGATTTTCTCACTTTTTACAGCATTTCTTAACCTAAAAGCTCAACCTCATTTTGCGGTTGACTCTGTTTCTTCATTAGATATTAGTCAAAACTTTTTACTCAATGAAGTATGGGGCTATGTTGACAGTAATGGAGTTGAATATGCGCTTGTTGGAAGACAAGATGGCTTTTCTGTTGTTAGCTTAGAAGATACTCTGAATCCTATTCAAGTTTATTCTGATACCGGTGTCAATACTCTATGGAGAGACATTAAGACTTGGCAAAACTACGCTTACGTAATTTCCGAAGCAGCTGAAGGTTTAGAAATCTATGACCTTTCCTATTTGCCTGATTCAGTCGTTAAATTAGACCGTTTTAATGGTGATTTATATCGTTTTCAGAGTGGTCATAATTTATACGTCGACTCTATTGGCCGTTTATTTGTATTTGGGTCAAGATTTTTCGCCGGATCTTTTGAGACCGTGATTTTAGATGTAGCAACAAATCCTGAGAAACCGGAAGAGTTGGGATATTACGACAATTCATATCTTCACGATGGTTATGTTAGAGGAGATACTTTATACGGAAGTGCCGTGAACGATGGAGAATTACAAGTAATTGATATTAGCAATCCGGAGACACCTATTTTAAGGGCTAGCAGAAATACTCCCGGAAACTTTACTCATAATGCCTGGATGTCTGACGATGGAAAAACCATTTTTACGACTGATGAAATTGTTGGAGGTTATGTTGCTGCTTACGACTTAACACAGTCCAACGGAATACCGGAACTAGACAGAATTCGCTCGAGAAATCGAACTGATATTATACCTCATAATACTCATTATTACAATGGGTTTTTAGTAACCTCTTATTATACTTTGGGAGTTTCAATAATTGATGCTAGCCGACCAAATCATTTGGTTGAAGTAGGGTATTTTGATACTTCTCCTGAATATGATGGAAGTACTTTTGATGGCAATTGGGGCGCTTATCCCTACTTACCTTCTGGACTACTTTTATTAAGTGACCGTCAAGAAGGATTAGTTGTAGTTCGACCAAAGTACCAAAAGGCTTCCTTTATAAGTGGACATGTTACAGACTGTAATCAAAATACGATTGATCAGGTAGATATTGAGGTTTTAGGAACAAGTTTAAGCACGAAGACAAATTTGGTAGGAGCATTTGAAATAGGAGCTCCAGTTTCGGGCTACTACAGTGTGAAATTAAGTAGAAATGGCTATAATAGCCGAACAATCGATAGTGTTTTGCTTAGTCCGGGTCAAATGACAAATCTGCAAGTTGAATTATTGGATAGTAATGCGGGCTATGTTTCCATTTTTTACAATTCAATGCAGAACCGACAAAGAGATGTTATTATTTCAGCTGAAGGCAAAGTTGAAACTTTTGTAGATACTACTAACTCTATGGGGATTTCAACTTTAAAAAATATTCCTTTTGGAAATTATGATATCAAAATTGGAGGCTGGGGTTTAGAAAATAAGTGTTACGATAATTATAGCTTTAGTTGCGAAAGTGATACTTCTCTTTACATTCTCGATGCTGCTTACGAAGATAACTTTAATCAGGATTTAGGTTGGGAGGTAAGTGGTAATGAAACTTCCGGAGCTTGGGTAAGAGCCAAACCAATAGGAACAGTTGATCGATTTACTGCTTCTAACCCTTCGGAAGATGATATTGAGGACTGTGGAGACTTTGCCTATTTAACAGGAAATGGTTTTGGAGATGCTGATAATTTTGATGTTGACTCCACAACTATTTTAACTTCCCCCGAAATGAAGCTCAGTAGCTACCTTGAACCTTATTTGGTTTTTAACACTTGGTTTTATAGCGGTGGTCAGCAATACATTGATTTTATGCAAGTTAATATTATTGATACTACAGGAAAAGTCATGCCTATTGATACAATAAATAATGAAAATCAAGGATTGTATTGGCAGAGTAGATCTTATAAGTTAGCTGATTACATTGATAAAGGAGCCTTTTCAAAAGTGCAATTTGTGGTGGAAGATAAGGGTATTCAAAACATTTTAGAAGCGGGTATCGACCACTTTTTTATTCATGAAGGAGAATATATTGGTATTGCAGAGAATAAGGCAAATCAGAACAATGTGAAACTCTATCCCAATCCATTTAATGAAACCTTAAGTTTCGATTTTGAGAAAGCAGAAAAAAGAAGAATTGTTTTTTACAATATCAATATGCAGTTGCTTAAAGAGGAACAGAAAAACGAATCAAACTTTATACTCAATACTAGCAATTTGCCAAAGGGAATTATTATTCTCCAAATAATTTCAGAAGAAGGCAAAGTAAATGTTGAAAAGCTGATTAAACGGTAGGTTATGTTTTTATAAGAAGTTAATAAACCGTTATAACGGTTTGTTCTGACTATGATTTTAAAAGTAAATGGTCAACATTTCTTTTAAATAAGTCTGGTTTTCTAACTTTTATAGTCTTTTTATCTCAACAACTAACAATATTAGCAGCACCATAAAAGATAAAAAGCCAAACAATCCCTTTGATTAGAAAAAATAGAAAGCCGGCTAAACCAATTCGCTTAAACCATCTTTTTAGTTTGTTTTCGTTCTTATCTTCTTGTGAGTTTATATTGTTCTGCATTTAGCTTAAGCTTTACGTAAGTGTTTATGCACTTTTTCTCGGTCGATATTTAACAAGCGTTGAAATAAACTCACAGTAGCTTTTGCATCACTGCTTGCTCTGTGGTGGCTTTCCAGCGGAATTTCCAAAGAAGTACAAAGTTTCTTTAAGCTGTATGACGGAATTCCGGGAATCAACTTTTTGCTTAATTCCAAAGTACAAAGGCGCTCCATTTTAAATGGGTAACCCAAAGAAGCAAATTCAGCTTGAACAAAGCTATAGTCAAAGCGAACATTATGTCCCACAAAGCAGCTGTCTTTTGTTATGGTTACTATTTCTTTAGCAACTTCGTGAAATTTTGGAGCTTTTTTAGCCATTGCATCCGTAATGCCTGTAAGTCGCTGTACATAAGGGTCGATCTTTCGTTCAGGATTAATCAAAGAAGAAAATTCATCTACTATTTTTTCTCCATCAAATCGATAAATGGCAATTTCAGTAATTCTTCCAATTTTGGCATTCCCGCCGGTGGCTTCTATGTCTATTATTGAGTACAAATAATCTATTTAAGAGTACAAAATTACTCATTCATATTTCTTTTGAATAGCCAATGAATTATCTTATTTTTAAGGCTGAAATAATAAAATCAAATTAGCTATGGCAAGTAAAAGAGACATTAAGAAAAAAATTAAATCAGATACAGACGAATTAATTGAAGATGCATTTATTGAGTCGATTAATGGCGACAAGAAAGAAGCTGAGAAAATGGATGGAATCATCGATGAGATCATTGACTATCGTTATGATTTATTAAGTCGAGTATCTAATCCCCCAAGAGAAAACAGAGCAAAAGTGAAGGAGCACTTTAATGCAATTCGCACAGATTTGTCGGCGAAGAATACAGATTACAAGAAGAAAATCGGTAGAATTGGTTAATGCGTAAACTAATAGCCAAACTCGGCCCCGGCTTGCTCTATGCGGGAGCAGCCGTGGGCGTTTCTCATTTGGTTCAATCTACCAGAGCAGGAGCCAGCTATGGAATGGCTATGGTGGCAGTGGTTATTCTTGCAAATTTGCTCAAATACCCTTTTTTTAAAGCTGGTCCGCTTTATGCCGCAGCAAACGGTAAGAGTTTATTAGATGCTTTTCAGCAATTGGGTAAAGGGGCTATGTTTGTTTTCTATGGCGTTACTTTCACAACAGTTTTTGCTGTACAAGCGGTAGTTACTTTAATAACGGCAGGTCTTTTTGCTTATGTGTTTAAAATTAATCTGCCACTTTGGGCTATCTCAGCAGTAATTTTAGCAATTTGCTCAATTATACTTCTAATTGGAAAGTTTGAATTTCTCAATAAAACCATGAAATCGGTTATCTTTTTACTGACTATTGCTACAATTGTTACCTTAATTGCCGCCTTTACAAAAAGTCAAAACGCTTTTGAACCGCTCACAACTTTCTCCTTTTTCAAGCAAGAGGATTTGTTTTTTCTAATCGCTTTAGTTGGTTGGATGCCCGCACCTATTGATATTTCTTTATGGCAGTCAGAGTGGACCTTAGCTCAAGCAAAAAGCAAAGGTAGTTTATCGCTTAAAGATGCTCTTTTCGACTTTAGAGTAGGATACTGGGGAACCACTTTTTTAGCTGCAGCCTTTGTAGGTTTGGGAGCATTGCTCATTTTTGGTAGTGGTAGTGAATTGCCAGCCAGTGGTGTGGCTTTTTCAGCTGACTTAATTGGCATGTACACTCAAACCATTGGAAGTTGGTCTTTTGTTTTTATTGCAGTTGCAGCACTCGCTACTATGTTTAGCACTACCTTAACAGTTCTAGATGCTTTTCCGAGAATGTTGCAAAAAGCAACAAAATTGAGCTTTCCGAAATGGGAAATAACAGAAAAACAAAACTATATTCTATGGCTAACAATCATTGTGTTAGGAGCGCTGTTTGTACTCATTTTTCAGTTGGAAAATATGCGACAACTGGTTGATTTTGCAACTACAATTTCTTTCTTAACTGCTCCTGTATTAGCGGCTTTGATTTTAATTGTTGTAAAACGATCAAAGGTTCAGCTGTTTAGCAAAGCTGATTATTTCGTTTCATTTATAGGAATTACTTTCTTAATCCTATTTAGTTTTTACTTCCTTTGGTTAAAAGTAACTTAACTAATTCTACCTGAAAATAGTTTTGCTAAAACCCACATTCAGCTGAGAAAAGTCTGCTTGACCAAAATTGGCATTAATTGATACTCCCACATAAGGGTTAAGTGACTTTTTACGCTCTATTTTAAATAAATAAAGGTTTAAACCAAGTCGCATAGGAAAGGTAGATTTTAGAAATTTATCCATTGGAATGTCTCGCTCATGCTGCTTGAAGTGATACTTGTAGAAAGGTTTGTGTAAGTTAATTCCACCCTCAATATCTATGGCAAAGTTTCCTATCACATACTCAATGCCTAAAAGCCAATAAAGATTAGATGCGCTCCAAGTGGAAGGGCTTAATTTCACACTATCGTTATTTTGTATTTCTTCAAAATAGTGTTGATAGTATCGATAGGTAAATCCGCTTCTTAATTTCAGCTGATCGTTAAATACTAATCCATAAGCAAAAGAAATAGCATAAACCCCTTTTTTATCACCACCAACCGGTTTTAAAGTTCCTCCATATTCGTGAAAGCCTAGCCCAATTCTATTTTGAAAAAAGTGTTTTCTTTTGGCTTTAACATAACTTTCAGAACGATTAAAGTTATCTCTAGACAGGTATGGATTGTCTTTATAAAAGCGACATGAAACACTGAGCATAGCTGCATTCATTCCAAAGTTAGGCAGTTGAGTATGTCCATTTGAACTGTGTATATAACCTGCGCCCAAGCGAAAGCTAAAGTTTTTTTGAACGATTAAATCGCGAAAAAGAAAGGCTTTAAATCTCCAGTTCCAGTGTGATCCAATAATTTTATTGCGCTCATTTGTTCCCTTTTCATAAAATCGACTAAAGTAGGTAGTACCAATACTCGTTCGAAAATACCATAGCTGTTTTGAATTTATGTTGGGACTAAGGTCAAGAAATAGTGTGCTGCCATATTCCTTTCCAAGCTCAACTGTATTTCCTGATTCTATGTAACTAAAGCTTATTCCATAAGATGGTTTATTGTAATAATTAGCCCAATGGCTGTTGCTAAAGTTTGTTTTTCCAATGCTTATGCTAAAACCTTTACTAAGCCCTGTTTTTGGGTAGTTAGGGTAATTGGGTACAATTCCTCCCAACAAAATTTCGCTTTCAATGAACTTAGTCTGTTGTGCTGTAAGCGGTAGATTATAAAGTAGTATTGCGAAGCAGACAACACTTTTAGCAATGGGCTTTATACATGATTTTAGAAATAGTGTTGTCAATTTTTTCAGAAAAAATTATTTTGCAAATAAAGGAATATTTATTTTTTGTTTTAGTGCCGTTTTGCTTTTAGAATAGTATGTTTTGTAATTTAGATGACTTATTTTTTAACTTTTCAAAATGAATACAGAACACTTTCCGGATTACTATAAAAACTATGTACAAAATGTTCCCGAAGGGCATCCTTTAGACTTATTAGACTATAGCTTAAAGGAACTGCTGAGTGCTTTAATGATGATCACTGAAGAGGAAGCTTCTAAAAGTTATGCACCGGGTAAATGGTCGATTAAAGATATTTTACAACATTTAATTGATACGGAGCGCATTTTTACTTACCGAGCTCTGGCATTTGCTAGAGGAGAAGGGCAGGAGCTTCCCGGATATGATCACGACAGCTATGCCAATAATGCAATGGCCAACTATCGATCGCTTAAATTACTTTTAGAAGAGTTAAAGCGATTAAGGGTTTGTACCAAAGATTTGTTTGCTTCTTTTTCAGAAGAAATGTTGCAGCGAAAAGGCGTAGCCAATGGTCAAACAGTGAGTGTAGAGCAGCTGCAATATATTATTGTAGGACATGAACTTCACCACTTAAAAGTGATTAATGAAAAATATGAATTCAAATACAAGCGATGATTGATTGGGGCGACTTTGAAAAAGTGGACATTCGGTGTGGAACCGTAATAGAAGTAAATGACTTCCCTAAAGCCAAAAAGCCGGCCTGGCAGTTGAGCATTGACTTTGGTGACTTAGGCATCAAAAAATCATCAGCGCAAATAACAGTTCATTACTCCAAAGAGGATTTGTTAGGCAAGCAAGTCTTGGCGGTGGTGAACTTTCCACCAAAACAAATAGCTAATTTCTTTTCAGAGTGTTTGGTTTTGGGATTTTCTGATGAGAATGGTGACATTGTTTTGGCAAAACCGGATCAAGAAGTGCCAAATGGAAGTAGGATGCATTGAGGGGGAAGTTAAAAGTGCCTTAAGTTTTATTTTTTAGATTCAAGAGAAAAGAATCAAGACGCAAGATGTGGTGTAAAGAATTGAATATAAATGGGCAAAAGTTAAAAGTTGAATTTTTTCGACGCAAAATATAGTTTCACAATACAATACTCTAAGTTCTTCAACCAAAAGAGAACGCTTATAATGCTTCGGCTTCACTCAGCACAATACGCAGATTTGGCAGATTTCCACTGATTTTATATAAATTATACAATAAACGGATATTCATTTACTTTTTAACTTAATTCAATTTTAAGCTTATGTACTTCTAATGGATAGGGTTTCAGTTAAGCCTTATGAATCAAAAAACTTCAAGAATTAACTAGCTGCTTTTCTTCCCTTTCTTTTTTCTTCCCCACCAAATCAAAAATCCGCTAAGTGGTAAACTTGCAACGATTAAACTCGCCAAAAACAAAATAATTTTCCCCGACAAGCCCAAAATTGCACCTACATGGGTGTCGTAGTTCATGCGGATGACTTTATCGGCAAAAGCGGCTTCAGCATATTTGCCGTAGATGCTTGGCGTTTCAATTTCTTCTAAAGTATATTGATCATAAAAGCGATAATCTGAGCTGTAGTAAACACCTCTTTCGTACGTCATTTCTACGTAAATGCTCGATGAATCAGTGTGCGGAAAATGCACTTCCATTAGTTCGGCATCAGGGTGGCGTTCTTTTAAAATTGGAATCAAACGGTCAATGGGTAAATCGCTTGGGTTTTTTAGCCCTCTTTGCTTTGATGTATTATCCGGAACTTTAAATTTAACCGTTTTCTCCCCGCCAACACTTTTATAAATGGCATCTTCCACAGTGTCAAAAGCCATGACCATGCCGGTTAGCGCAAACAGTAAGCCTATGATAGAAACGTAAAACCCAAGGATGGCATGGAGATCATAATTCTTTCTTTTCCAAGCGGCACTTTTCTTCCAGACAAATTGAAAGCGCTGTTTGCTGTTTTTTCTCTTTTTGGGCCACCATAGAATAATGCCACTAATCAGCATGATTAAAAAGATGGCTGTTGACCACCTTACTACTTCTGTGCCTATGTCTTCCGGCAACCAAAGGTGCATGTGACCATCCAAGATAAAGTGAAAAAACCCTGCTTCGTGATTTTCAGAATACAATACCTCTTTGGTGTATGGCTCTATGTAAACTGAACGATAAAATTCTTCCGGTTTTTTTTGAAAAAAGATGACTTCAACGGCTTCATCGGCATCACCATATAAAACTCCATGGACATAATTGTCGGGAAAAATTTCCTGAGCAATTTTTTTTGCTTTTGTTGGAGTAACTATTGGAGCAGATTGTACTTCAATAGTGGGAACATTATTGGCAAGACTTTTTATTTCTTCTTGGAAAACCCACAAACAACCGGTAATGGCTACAATAAAAACGACCAATCCTGTGGTTAAACCTAGAATTAAATGTGCTTTGCCAACTAGTTTACGAAAAGCGTTTTTCTTCTTTTTGTTCATCTTAGAAAAGAAATAAAGTTCGAAGAATTAGATTCTTAATTCTTCGAACTCTTTAAATTTAATTGAGTTAAATTACAATCGGTAAAAACCTTTAATCGTTTTTCCGTTGATTTTAGCACCTTTAATGGCTGTCGCATTTTCTACGTCTACTTGGTAAACATGAGCTTCGCTGGCAGTTTCAATGCTTACGTAAACTTTGCCGTTTTCAACCATTACCGGTGAAGTAAATCTCTTAGCATGTAGTGGAACATCTGCCACATCTGTAACCGTTTGATTCACTAAGTCAATGATAACTAATTTCTGATTAAAAGAGCTTCTTCCAAAAGCTCCCCATGCACCGCCATTATCATGAGTTAAAATTCTTCCAATGGCCTTGTTGTTACCCACATAGTCGAACCAGAAAAGCTTTCCGCCATTGGTAGCTGCTTCTATATCAAAAAAGTAACTGGCGTCAAAATCAGTAGATCCATTATTAATTTTTAAGATAGCGGATGGCTTTGTTGATGCCGGAGCAAATCCTGCCATTTCAGCACCACAAGAGTAGGTATATAAATCACCGCTCTCAGTTTCAATCATTCCTGTAGTTGATCCATTTACACCAATGTTAGAAGTTCGTGGATCTTTGATGATTTTTTCAACACTATCGATTCCCGGATAAGGTAAAACAGCCACATAAGCCGTATCAGCTCTCGGAGTAGTAAAGTAACCTTTAGCATCCATAATGTGGAACGGAACAAATAACTTATCGCCTCTCACTTGCAAAGCTGTTGGCCAAGAAATCAATGAATCCGGAATAGACTGGAAAATGTCCGTTTCCTTAATTTTTGAAACAAATCCTGAATTTACGTCAATAAAATAAAGTTTTCTGCTTGCAAAACCGGCACGCGGAATTTCCATGGCTAAAAGCGTATTGTTGTCGTTGGAGTGCCCAAACATTTCCAGGGCATTGTCGTAGGTAAATCCTCCTTTTTTGTAGATTTTTCCCGTTCCATCATCGGCATAAGCTGCACATTGATTATCAGTTCCATATCCTGAAGAGAAAAGTGTATTTCCAACAGGATAAGCAAAACGCCAGCCGATTAATTCGATGCCTTCACCTTCAGCCGAAATTTCTCCGGACATAATGTCTTCTTTGTTGATGATAAACTCCGTTTCATCACCCCCTGTGCTTTTAAATAGCATGGTAATTCCCGATGTTGATGTAGACTCAGATTTTGGTTGTTCGTTCTCATCTTTTTCACATGAACTTAAACTTACAGAAGCCACACCCAAAGCGATTAGGTAGCTGCTTAGTTTTTTGATTGTATTTATTTTACGATTCATTTTATTGATTTTAATTTTGAGTTGATGTTAAATTATTTAGTTAAGAAGTATCTTAATTTTAGATAAAAAGCTCTTCCGGGTTTTTGAATATTAAAGTTGTCATAAACTGCTTCATCAGTTAGATTATTGATGGATGCAGAAACATTGTATTTACCTTCTTTTAGAGCGTATTCAAGCTCTAGATTATGGGTCAACTGACTTGGAATAATGTTTTTGGTGCTAGGATCTCCTAAATTCTCCCAAGTGAGGAAAAATTCATGAACATAACGTGTGCTCCAATAAATGGTCAAGTCTTTTTTCTTTTTAAAGGGCTTAACTCCCAATCTAGCATTTCCAAAAAAGTACGGAATGTTAGGAACTCTGCTTTTGTAGTTGGTGTTGGGTAAACCTTCGTCAAATTCAGTTTGATCTCTTAAGTTCTGATAGGTTACGTTTGTACTAAAGTTGATGAAGTTGTTGTAAGTAAGCTGAAAACTGGCTTCAATTCCACTGGTGCTAACGTTGTTTAGGTTTTCATAACTTCCAAAAGGCCCTAATGGGTTGTAGCGAATAAAATCGGCAGCTGAGCGTAAAAATAGATTTGCTTCCGACCCAAAGTCTACTTTTTTGAACTGATTGCTATAGCGCAAACCGAAATTGGCGTTGTAGCTTTTTTCCGCCTGTAAATCCGGATTGGGAAGTACATAAATTCCGTCGCCGAGAATTTCGTAAGCTTCCGGGATTCTATAGGTTTGCTCAAATGAAAGCTTGGTCAAGAATCCTTTAAAAAGCTGTTTGCTCAAAACTGCTCCGTAGCCCGAATTATTAAAAGAAGGGGAGGTGATGGTTTCTTGATCAACATTGTCCTGCGTTATGATTTTCCCTTGATACCAGTACTGTTTTCCAAAAACGGTAAATGACAACTTTTCGTTTTTACTCTCATAGTTGTAGGCAATCCCAAGAATATTCTTATTGATAAAATTTGGACTGGCAAAGGACTGATTGAGTTCATCCACTTCGTCTTCACCGCTTCTTTCCAGGTAGTTTTGACTTAGGTTTAAGCTCAGCGAGTGAATTTTATTAATCGAATAATCAGCACTGAGATTACTTCTGAAAATTTGATCACTTAATCGCATTAGCGTTCTACGCTGGTTCAATTCACCTCTTGGGTCTTTGGGAGAACGAACAACATATTCACCCGCCCAATTGTATTTTTTTGTGCTAGTGTCAACAACGCTTTCGATTATTTTTCCTGCTGCAGCATAAGCTTTTAACGTTAATTTTTTGAAAGACTTTTTATAAGTGGTTGAAGCAATTAATGTATTGTTTGTACTGTGAAATTCGCCCAAAACTCGGTCAATTGTGTTGTCGGGGTGTTGATAGTTTCTTCTGTTAAAGGCATGAGTAATACCAATCGACCACAAATCAGCTGCTTTTTTGTCGACAATTCCGGCTTCTACATTTGCCATTCCAGAAGTGTACTCACTATGGAAGCGCTTGGTGCTGATTGTACCTAAATTATTTCCCAATTCAAGGTCGAAAAGCGGAACACTATCCACACGGTAATTATTGTCGGAATGGTTGTAAAATGAAGAGAGTCGAACAAAGTAACCTTTTTCTTTATTAGCGAACTGACCATTTACAGAAGCTCTGTGCGTGTTGAAAGAGCCAAAGGTATAAGCAGCATCTAAAAATGACTTTTTGCGATAATCGGTGGTAATGTTTACTGCACCACCCAAGGCATCAGCGCCAAGCGTAATGGGAACAACACCTTTGTAAATTTCAACTTTCTCAATCAGGTTAACCGGATAATTGTTTAAGGTGAGGGCAGAACCAAAGTTTTCCATAGGAATGCCATCGATAAAATAGCGAATTTGATTGCCGCTCAGTCCGTTTAATGATAAGCTGAACTCTGAACCCAAACCGCCGCTTTCGCGAATGTGAATTCCTGAAGTGTTTTTGAGCACTTGATTGATGTCGGAATTTAGGTTTTTTTGTTCTTTTGTTTCAATCACATCAACTGCATAACCACTTTCTCTCAGTTCTTCTGCCTGTGATTTAGCCGTGATTTCTACTTCTTTAATCTCGCTAATCTGTTCCTTAAGTTTAAAGTTAACACTAGTAGTTTTTCCTTGGTGAACTTTTACCGTTTTACGCTGACTTTTTAAACCAATTCTAGAAACATTTACTGTATAAGTTCCATTTGGTAGCTTTTCTAAGCTGTAATTTCCATTCAAATCGCTAACCGTTCCTTTTTTAATTTCAGCAATGTAAATGCTGGCAAAAGGAACGGCTTCACTTTCTTCATTTGTTACCTTTCCTTCAATTTTGCCACTTTGAGCAATTGCTTGAATTGTAAAAATGTTGAATATCAGTATGTAGAAAAGTGATTTGATGATGCGATTATTTTAGGGGCAAAACTCTTATTTAGAATCATTCTAAACAATACCCTTTAGAGGGTATATTTGAAGTAGAGCAAAGCATATTGGGTAATTCTAATAAATCTTTTTCTTGGTTCTTGCATCTATTGAAAGGTCTTCGAGTTTTTTCTCGCCAGTCTCAAAACTTCCGGCTCATCTCGATACAACCGCTTGAGGCGGTCACTCGAGGAACCGACGGACAATCATTAAGCGACAAAAAGTATATAGAAGCTCTTTCAAATCCAATTCTCAAAGCTTAATATTGTATAGCATAGAAAAAATAGTACAAATGAAAATATATCCAATCCCTACAGGAAATTTTAAGTTAGACGGCGGAGCCATGTTTGGCGTAGTCCCTAAATCGCTTTGGCAGCGAACCAATCCGGCAGACAGCAACAATATGTGCAGTTGGACCATGCGCTGTATGCTGATTGAAAAAGGCGACCGTTTGATGTTGATCGACAATGGAATGGGGGAGAAGCAGAGTGAAAAATTCTTTAGTTATTACTACTTACACGGCGATGATTCCTTGGAAAATTCTTTACGCATCAACGGCTTTCATCCGGATGATATTACCGATGTGTTTTTAACGCATTTGCATTTCGACCACTGCGGAGGAGGAATTAAATGGAATAAAGACCGCACGAAATACGAACCGACTTTTAAAAACGCCACTTATTGGAGCAACAAAAAGCATTGGAAGTGGGCAACTGAACCCAACGACCGGGAGAAAGCTTCTTTCTTAAAGGAAAACATTTTACCCATGCAGGAATTCGGACAACTAAAGTTCGTGGAAGAGGAAGACTTTGATTGGTTTGAGATTTTTTACGCCGACGGACACACAGATGCACAAATGATCCCCATTTTGGATTATCAAGACAAAAAGCTGGCTTTTGTAGCAGACTTATTGCCTTCGGCAGGACACATTCCTTTGCCCTATGTAATGGGCTATGACACCCGACCATTACTCACTTTGGAAGATCGTAAAAAGTTCTACGCCCGAGCTATTAAAGAGGACTTTTACCTTTTTATGGAGCACGATGCCGACAATGAAATCATTACTTTGCAAGACACCGAAAAAGGGGCAAGATTGAAAGACAGCTTTGGTTTTGAGGAGATTTTTGGGTAGGTGGCATTCATTTTTAAACATTTATTAAATACTTACAAATGGCTTTTTTGATTTCGACTGAAAGCAATAATTTCACTACTAATTATTTTTTCAGTATGTTTGAATTTGAAAATTACAGATTGAATATCAGAAATATAAAATATTTAACAACATCTAGCCATAAGGTAGATAAAACACACTGGTGTGTTTTATTCAATTGTTGTATTCCATTGCTTATTTTCAATCGATTAAATCTGCTACTTTTTGACTTAATGAAGGGTGATTTTCTGGCTTTAGAATAGGTCAAGTGATGAAGCTCACTTGAGCCGCTTAAGTCTTGACGGTG
>Ga0207716_100097_pt1 | contig 104877 bp, 91 predicted proteins | sample TtaePargueraPR_FD_187739 | JGI IMG/M metagenome (GOLD analysis project Ga0207716, IMG submission 187739) | Aerobic enrichment media microbial communities from Bioluminiscent Bay, La Parguera, Puerto Rico - Tt and P2 (5) (SPAdes) | ecosystem: Environmental > Aquatic > Marine > Unclassified ... | reverse complement strand
TTTTACTTTTATTCATATATCGAGTTTTGTGGTAAAAACAAGATATAAAAAAAAGCGGGAAATCCTTTTTAGGAAGTCCCGCTTTTAATTTCTTTTATCGGACACTAGTGATTAAAATTGTAGAACAATTCTTCTACATTACATTGAGAAAATAATAAAATTGAAAACAGAAAAAATGATAGAAAGAAAATAGATTTTAGCATAATACTTAAAGTAATGTTATCAAGTTTCAATATATGAAAATCAATTCAATTTAGTACCTATATGGTACCCAAAAAAAAAAGGGTTGAAGCAACTATGGCTACAACCCTTATTTTACTATGTGATCGCGACAGGATTGTCTTCGGCCATCCTTCTTGTTCCGAGGTCAAAATGAATCCTAAAATTTGATGCTCAAATTTTAGCTTTTTTGTTTGCTTTCACTTTTGAGCGAGCTCAAGTTTAGCAAACAAAAAATCCCCGAAGCAAAGCTTCGAGGATTCATTCTCTAGTGATCGAGACAGGATTCGAACCTGTGACCGTCTGCTTAGAAGGCAGATGCTCTATCCAGCTGAGCTACTCGACCAATATTTCAAGCTCTATCCTTCCGATAACTATCGGAAGAGCTAGTCGACCTTTTAAATTAGGCTTTTAAAAAAACAAAGCCCTCCACCAAAAGGAGGAAGGCTTTGCGGTCCGGACGAGACTCGAACTCGCGACCCCCTGCGTGACAGGCAGGTATTCTAACCAACTGAACTACCGGACCAATATCTTTAGGAACTTCCCTTGCTTTGTTGTTTTCGGGAGCGCAAATGTAGAACTTTTTTTCCTTTTAATTTTCATTTTTGATGAAAAAAAATGCACTTTTTTTGTGTCGTCTTTTAGCCGTTTTATTTTCAATTAATTAAAAATAAATTTGCTTTTTATGCTTTAGTCTCATAATTAAACCTACTTTTGACAAATAATATTTTAATTTTTTATAATGAGCACAGGAACAGTAAAGTTCTTTAATGAAACCAAAGGTTTCGGTTTTATTAAAGAAGACAATTCAGATCAAGAACACTTTGTACACGTTACAGGTTTAATCGACAAGGTTAACGAAGGTGATGCAGTTGAGTACGAATTGAAAGAAGGTAAAAAAGGAATGAACGCAGTTAATGTTAAGTTGGCATAACTGTTCATCATAAATTTTATCGAAAAACCCTGAAGATCTTCTTCAGGGTTTTTTTGTATCCAATTTTTAATCTTTGACATAAAAAAAGCCGTTCCCAAAAGAACGGCTTTTCATTTTTTATATGACGATATTATTTTACCGCCTTAACAATTGCTTCAAATGCTTTTGCATCGTTCATGGCTAAGTCAGCTAAAACTTTACGGTTAAGCTGAATGTCCTTTTTACTTAGTTTTCCCATAAACTCTGAGTACGACATATCGTATTCTCTAACGGCAGCATTAATACGCTGAATCCACAATGCTCTAAAGTTTCTTTTCTTTTGCTTACGTCCAACGTATGCATATTGTAAACCTTTTTCAACAGCATTTTTTGCTACTGTATGAACATTTTTTCTTCTACCAAAGTAACCTTTGGCCTGTTTGATAATCTTTTTTCTTCTTGCTTTTGCAGCAACTGCATTGACTGATCTTGGCATTTCTTAATCGTTTTTTGAATAATCGCGGTTTCTGTTAAACACTTTTACTGAGCGAGTATCCGGGTTGTTTTAAATTTAATAATTACGATAACCTGGGGTTGATCTTACTTCATACACAATTGTAACTTCACATTTGCTTCATCGGCTTTGTGAACCAATGTAGAGTGTGTCAAGTTACGCTTGCGCTTAGTTTCTTTCTTCGTCAAAATGTGACTTTTGAAAGCATGCTTTCGCTTGATCTTACCAGTTCCAGTTAGCTTAAATCTTTTTTTAGCGCTGGAATTAGTTTTCATTTTTGGCATTGCTCTAATTTATTGAGTTAATATTAATTGAATTTACTTAGATTTTCTTGGAGAAAGCATCATAATCATACGCTTACCTTCCATTTTTGGCATTGATTCTACTGTAGCAATTTCCTCTAAAGATTGAGCTAGTTTTAATAGTAAAATCTGTCCTTGATCTTTAAATAGAATTGAACGTCCTTTAAAGAAAACATAGGCTTTCACTTTTGCCCCTTCTTTAATAAACTTTTCAGCATGTTTTAATTTGAAATCAAAGTCGTGATCGTCAGTATTAGGTCCAAAGCGAATTTCTTTAACAACTACCTTAGTTGCTTTAGCTTTCATCTCTTTTTGTTTCTTTTTTTGTTCGTAAAGAAACTTTTTGTAATCAATGATTTTACATACCGGCGGATTAGCTTTTGGTGAAATTTCAACCAAATCTAACTCTGCCTCATTGGCCATTGCTAATGCTTTCTCAATTGAATACACGCCTTGCTCTATGTCGTCTCCAACTACACGTACTTCTTGCGCACGAATTTTTTCGTTAATTCTATGCGGATCTTCTTGTCTGCCGAACTTACGGGGGGGTCTAGGTCTAGCTATTGTTTGGTCCTCCTTTAAATTTATTTTTTACTTAAAATTAATTCAATTTCTTTGTTCAAAAAATTGGCAAATTCCGAGATTTTCATCGTTCCTTTGTCACCTTCTCCGTGTTTTCTCACCGAAACCGTACCGTTTTCTATCTCTTTTTCGCCTATGATTAACATGTAGGGAACCTTTGACACCTCTGCATCTCGGATCTTTTTTCCTACTTTTTCGTTACGATCATCTACGAAGCCGCGAATATCGGAATTATTTAGCACTTTTAAAACCTCTTTGCATTTTTCATTGTATTTTTCACTTAATGGTAAAATTGCCACTTGCTCAGGCGTTAACCAAAGCGGGAAATTACCACCGCAATGTTCAATTAATACGGCTACAAAACGCTCTAATGAGCCAAATGGTGCACGGTGAATCATCACCGGTCGGTGCCTTTGGTCATCGCTTCCAATATACTCTAATTCAAATCGCTCCGGTAAATTGTAGTCTACCTGAATTGTTCCTAATTGCCATTTCCTACCCAAAGCATCTTTAACCATAAAATCTAGCTTAGGGCCATAAAAAGCTGCCTCACCGTATTCAACAACAGTATTTAAGCCTTTTTCGGCTGAAGCATTAATAATTGCCTGCTCTGCTTTTTCCCAGTTATCGTCACTACCAATATACTTACTGCGATCATTTTTATCTCTCAATGAAATTTGAGCAGTATAATCTTCAAATCCTAATGCGTTAAACACATAAAGGACTAAATCTATAACTTTTTTAAACTCTTCCTCGACTTGTTCTGCTGTACAAAATAAGTGAGCATCGTCTTGCGTAAAGCCCCTAACTCTAGTTAATCCATGTAATTCTCCACTTTGTTCGTAGCGATAAACAGTACCAAACTCGGCAAAGCGCAAAGGTAAATCGCGATAGGAGCGTGGCTCTGATTTGTAAATTTCGCAATGATGCGGACAGTTCATCGGTTTTAATAAAAACTCTTCATTTTCATTAGGAGTTTTTATTGGTTGAAAAGAGTCTTCGCCGTATTTTTCATAATGACCTGAAGTAACGTACAGTTCTTTACTTCCAATATGCGGAGTAACAACCGGTAAGTAGCCTGCTTTTACTTGTGCTTGTCGCATAAAGTTCTCTAAACGCTCTCGCAATTGAGCCCCTTTTGGTAACCACAACGGTAGTCCTTGACCAACTCTTTGACTAAAAGTAAATAAGCCAAGTTCCTTACCAAGTTTTCTATGATCTCTTTTTTTAGCTTCCTCAAGCAATTCCAAGTACTCTGTTAGTTCCTTTTGTTTAGGAAAAGTAATGCCATAAATACGAGTTAATTGTTTATTGTTCTCATTTCCTCTCCAATAAGCTCCTGCAACATTTAGCAATTTAATGGCCTTAATAAAACCGGTGTTGGGTATATGCGGTCCTCGACATAAATCTGTGAAGTTACCTTGTTCGTAAAAGGTAATGTTACCATCTTCTAATTCGTCAATCAACTCAAGTTTATATTGGTCACCTTTTTCTTTGAAGTAACCAATTGCATCACCTTTGGAAACTTCTTTTCTGGAATATTCATTTTTTTGACGTGCCAACTCTTGCATTTTCTTCTCAATTTTTGGAAGATCTTCAGAGGTTATTATGCGATCACCGGCATCTACATCATAATAAAAACCATTATCAATGGGAGGACCAATGCCAAACTTAATGCCGGGATATAATTCTTCCAAAGCTTCAGCAAGTAGGTGAGCAGAAGAGTGCCACATGGTTTCTTTTCCTTCTTCGTCGTTCCATGTTAGTAATTGAAGATCTGCATCTGATTCAATAGGACGAAATGCATCCCAAACTTCTCCGTTTACTTTAGCAGCTAATACATTTCTCGCAAGTCCTTCGCTTATGCTCTTAGCTACATCTAAGGAGTTAATACCTGCTTCAAATTCTTTAATACTTCCATCGGGAAGTGTAATTTTTATCATTGAGTTCATTTTTGTGCAAAATTAATGGCAATAAGTGATTAGAAACAAAAAAAGAGCGTCAAAAGACGCTCTTTAAATTATATTGAGTCGAATTTTGATTCTTAACCGTTTACAATTTGGGTTCGAAGTTCAGTAATTTGATTGGTTAAAGTACTTAATTCCGAATCACTAAGTTTTACTGCACTTAATTCTATTTCTCCTTTGTTGAATTTTCTAACATTCTCAAAATCATTGTAGGTTTGATAAACATTTGTTAAACCATCAATTAAAAAGTTTAAATCCAAAGAAGGATCTTGCTGTACTCTTAATGCTTTTATAATATTTTCTAAGATTGTCATCTGCTCAATTAGTCTTGGTTCTACTTTAGCATTTCCTGAAGTACTATTTGCTCCAATGTACATTCCTTCAACCCATGCAGCTGAAAAGAATATGGCTTCTTTAGATTCTTCTTCATTTTCCATTAAAAACTCATCTGTTCTTCGCTTAATGGTCGTTAGGATTCTCAAGATCGTATCTTGATTACCAATATTTGATTCAAAGCTTTTAATTAAATCTCCACCACCAAAAACATTGGGCATTCCAATTGCATCAGACATCTTTTTAACGGCGTTTAGTTGATCAATTGCAGCTTGTTGTTGGTTGTTTAACACGGCATAAGCTAAATCTGCTGAATAAACTCCAAAATTTAAATACTTTGAAGTTTTAGTATTGTATTTGTCAACATTTGTAGGATTGTTTGTTAATCCGCTTTTATACTCTAATCCGGCACGGTTAAAAATTGCAGCGATTTGAATTGGAGATGGAAGCATAAATGATACTTCTTCATCAATAATTTGCTCAGATGCCGGAGCTGATTCAACTTTTTCTTTTTTCTCTTCCTTCTTTTCTTCTTTTTTAGGAGCCTCAGCACAAGCAGACAAAAGGAAAATCCCGACAAACAGGATAGATAATTGGGGTAGGTTAATATACTTTCTCATTATTTTCCGATTTTATTCTTCAGTGTTTTCAATAAATGTTAATTGATAGCCAAGTACGAATACCATGCAGCTATTTTCAATATTAGCGCCTGCTGGTATGCTGTAACGTACATAATGTCTTTTAGCGTTATCTGGCTCGTAAATAGCCATTTTTTCTTCATTTGTATTCGTAGAGTACAAGGCAGATCTACCATCGTGGCTGCGATCTTTATCAAAAACCTCTACGGTGATTCCTTTTGGAAGAGCTTTTGAATTAAACACCATTCGGTATTTTTCACCTTTAAATAAAGGAACTTCAATTTCTCTATACTGAACTGTGTCAGCATAACTTATTGAAGTAACTTTTGAGGATGAATAGTAATAAGGGCTAAGTTGAGAGATTCCCTCTTTCTTTAGAGCTTTTACATCGCAGTTGTTAGAGGTATTGCTGCCCGGTTTTGGAGAAATACCTGCAAACGTTAGAATGAAAAAACCTAATAAGAATAAGCTTGTAGCAATTTTCTTCATTTGTTTATTGATTGATTTTGGCGCTAAGATAGTAAATTGTTCGTTCTTGCAATGGAATATTTTGAAATGTGTTTCAGATTTTTTTTAAACATTCTCAAATTACTTAGCTCGCTTAGCTCTTTGCATTTCATTTTCTCTTTGCATTTGTTTCTCTTTAAAGAGGGTAAAGCGGTTCTTTTCTATTCTCGGAGGCCAGTAATTATTACTTCTATCTACATCAGCTGTCTCTAAATTAGGGTCTAAGTTGATTTCTTTAAGTTCTTTTTCGAAAATAAACAGCTTACTTACATTTTTATGATTCATTTTCCATATTTCTGCCGGAATGTGAACTTTCTCAGTTGAATTATCAACAAAAGTAAACTCCAATATAATGGGCATTACCAATCCTCCCGGCGATGAAAACTGAATTTCATAGATGTTTTTGTCAAACTTGAGTTGCTTTTTTTCTTTATCATCAAGTGAAGAGACGTATTCTTCATACTCTTCTCGATCTACTGAAGTTACATTAAAAGGATCATGTGTATTGTAAAAATCCTTTGTTGTCGGATCTTGTTCAACAACAGTATTTGGACGGTTAACTTCATTTCTTACATCGCCAATGAACTCTTCCTGTTCTTCTAAGTCGGCTTTTTTCTTCGGAAACTCAACATCAGGGTTTTTAGAATCTAAACGGTACCATTTTACCTTATCTATTGCTATGTCTACATGGTCAGTTGTGAAAAACCAACCTCTCCAAAACCAGTCTAAATCCACTGCTGAGGCATCTTCCATAATTCTAAAAAAGTCTGCAGGAGTGGGGTGTTTAAACATCCAATGCGTAGCGTATTGTTTAAAAGCATAGTCAAACAACTCTCTGCCCATAATCGTTTCACGCAATATATTAAGAGCAGTAGCAGGTTTTCCATAAGCATTGTTTCCAAACTGAATAACTGATTCAGAGTTGGTCATGATAGGTGTAATGTTTTCTTTGTTTCCTTTCATATAATCTACAATCTTATATGCAGGTCCTCTTCGAGAAGGGTAGTCCACATCCCATTCCTTTTCTGCTAAATACTGACAAAAAGTATTCAATCCTTCGTCCATCCAAGTCCATTGTCTTTCATCAGAGTTTACAATCATTGGGAAAAAGTTATGACCCACTTCGTGAATGATTACTGATATTACACCGTATTTTAATCTTTCAGTATAAGTACCATCTTCTTCTGGTCTGCCGTAATTAAAACAAATCATTGGGTACTCCATTCCTATGCTTGCAGCATTAACTGAAATAGCAACAGGATATGGGTAGTCAAAAGTAGTTTTTGAATAGCTGCGTAAAGTGTGGGCAACCGCTTTTGTTGAATATTGTTCCCAAAGTGGGTTTCCTTCTTTAGGATAATAAGACATAGCTAAAACAGTTCGGTCGCCTAGCTTTACACCCATAGCATCCCAAATGAACTTTCTCGAAGATGCAAAGGCAAAATCTCTCACATTGTCTGCATGAAACACCCAGGTTTTCTTGCCGCTACTTTTTTCCTTTTCATTTTTTCGGGCTTCTTTTTCATTTACAATCATCAATGGTTCATCAGACTTTTTTGCTTTTTCCAATCGCTCTTTTTGTGTTTCGGTAAGTACTTCGTCTACGTTTTGGAGTTCTCCAGTAGAAGCTACTATATGATCATCCGGAGCAGTTATACTCACTTTGTAATTGCCAAAAGGTAGCGTGAATTCTCCTCTGCCTAAGAATTGTTTGTTTTGCCAACCTTCAACATCGTTGTAAACAGCCATTCTCGGATAAAATTGGGCAATGGTGTATAGATAACTATCTTCCTCTTTAAAGTATTCATAACCGGATCGACCTCCAATTTCCATTCTATTATTGATGTTGTACCACCATTTTACTTTAAAACTAAACTTTTCACCAGGCTGTAATGCTTTTTCCATGTTTATTCGCATCATGGTTTTATTAACCATCGTCGTCAAATCCTTACCATTTGTATCTTTAACATGTTCAATCTTAAAGCCTCCGTCAAAGTCGTTCATCATTTTTTCTAAGCGCTGAAATGAAATATCATCATTCATGCTTGAAGTGCTGATTTTTTTACTATCAGAATCTTTTGCTCTTACATTTTGATCCAGTTGAATCCACAAATAAGGGAGTGCGTCGGGAGAGTTATTGTAATAAGTAATCGTTTCTTCTCCGTAAATTCTTTGTTTTTTATCGTCTAACACCAAATCAATCACATAATCGGCTTGTTGTTGATAGTATTGGTGTCCCGGCATTCCTGCAGCAGTACGATAAACATTTGGAGTAGGAAGCTCTTCGTTTAGTTGCCTAAACTTATTCTTATTGATGTTTTCTTGAGCAATTCCGCTTAATGAAACAAATAGTAAAAGTACTTTGAGATATAATTTATTCATGGGTAAAAGGTTAAAAGTGACCGCTTAGTTGGTCTTTATGTAAATTCAAACTGTGTGTTTCTTCTTTGTAATAATAATTAATTCTGTTCGCTTGTGTATCAAATAAATCAATAAGCAAGCTGTTTTTTATTTCATATTTTATCTCTGGGTTAAAGTTGGGGACTTCCAAGTAGACCCAAGTGTAATTTTTATCTACTTCTTTGCCTAAAAAGTTAATCGTAACTTTTTGTTCATTCTTGATTAAAAAGTGTTTTTTCAGATAATCTTGTAGTAAATCATCAGTAAGCGGACTTTCTTTTGGAGTACCTAAAAATATTGAACTGTCAGCATTTTGCTCCAATGCTTTCTCAATATCATCTGTAAAAAGTTTGATGATAATTTCTAGGTAACCACTCTCTTCATTGTATTGCATTTCAGTAATGCTCATGTAAAACTTATGCGCTGACGCAAACTGATGCGAAGCTAATACAAAGAGAAGTAAAATGATTTTCTTCATAAATGAAAGTTAAATTTCGATGTTTGCAAAAGTAGTAGTTTAATAAATGTTTTCAGCTTGGTTAATGTTTTACTAAAAATTGGTGCTACTTTAGTATGATTCATTATTTGTATCTTTACAAAAAGCATAGCGCAATGTTAACAAAAGACAAACTAAAAAAATCGATCGAAAGCCTACCCGATTCCTTTACCATCGATGAACTAATTGATCGATTAATATTTATAGAGAAGATTGAATCGGGATTAAAGGAGTCAAAAGAAGGACAAGTCGTTTCAAATGAAGAAATGAAAAGCTTAATTGAAAAATGGTCAGCATAGCCTGGACAGCCTTGTCAAAAAATGACTTGCAAGAAATCTATGATTATATTTCTGAGGATTCTGAGCGATATGCATCCATCACAGTAAATAAAATTTACAATAGAGCTCAGGATATAATTTATAATATTCACATTGGTAGAATTGTACCTGAATTGAATGTTAAATCTATTCGAGAAATTATTATAGGAAATTATCGCTTAGTATATAGAGTGAAATCAAAAGATAAAGTTGATATCTTGAGAGTTTATCACTCTGCCCGTTTAATGTCTATTGAAACTTTGTAAGCCACTGCTCATAATATGTCATTACTTATGGAATTTCTTTTTGAATGGTTAATTTCGTTGGCTTATTAAAATATATTCCATCAAAATTATAACTTATGAGAAGTTCTTTTTTACTATTTATTGTTTTATTATTTGTTGTTCAGCTTAAAGCCCAAAACTATTGGCAACAAGCAGTTGACTATACAATGAATATTGATATGGATGCAGAGTCCAATCAATTTGAAGGCGAGCAAACCTTAATTTACACTAATAATTCTCCAGATACCTTAAAAAAGGTTTATTATCATTTGTTTTTTAATGCATTTCAGCCAAACAGTATGATGGATGTTCGCTCAAGAACTATTGAGGATCCGGATAGAAGAGTAGGTGATCGTATTTTTCATTTAAAAGAGGATGAAATCGGTTATCAAAAAGTAAATAAACTAACTCAAGATGGTAAAAATTTAGATTATGAGGTGGTTGGTACAATCTTGGAGGTCAAACTAGATCATCCAATTTTACCCGGAAAATCTTCCACATTTAAAATGAACTTTTCGGCTCAAGTACCACTTCAAGTTCGCCGCTCAGGGAGAGACAATGAAGAAGGAATCCGGTTTTCGATGACACAGTGGTATCCTAAAATGGCAGAGTATGACTTTCAAGGATGGCATGCCTATCCTTATATTGGAAGAGAATTTCACGGTGTATGGGGGAAGTTTGATGTAACCATTAACATTGATGCAGATTATATTTTAGGAGCAACAGGTTATTTGCAAAATGCTGATGAAGTTGGTTATGGTTATTCAAATAATGAAGTTAATCATGAAGGAAAAGAAAAGTTAAGTTGGCATTTTGTGGCGGATAGTGTACATGATTTTAGCTGGGTTGCTGATCCTGATTATACGCATACTCAATCCAAATTAGACAATGGAACGGCCTTGCATTTTTTGTTTCAAAAAGACTCTAACACAACACAGTGGGATAGTTTGCCAAAATATACCAAGCGAATTTTTGAAATTATGAATGAGAATTTCGGTGAATATCCTTTTAAGCAGTATACTGTTGCTCAGGGAGGTGATGGAGGAATGGAGTATCCGATGATTACCTTAATTACCGGTCATAGAAGCAAAGGTAGTTTAGTTGGAGTAACTGCTCACGAAGCAGCTCATTCTTGGTATCAACATATTTTAGCTACTAATGAGGCACAACACCCTTGGATGGATGAAGGTTTTACTTCTTATGCAACTGACTTTGTGATGAACGAAATATGGTCAAGCTTTACACCTTTTGTACGTTCTTATGGAAGTTATTTTTCACTAGTAGAGTCCGGTAAGCAGGAACCACTAACTACACATGCCGATCATTACCATACCAATCGCGCTTATGGAGTAGCCTCTTACTCAATGGGCTTAATGTTTTTAAGACAGTTGAATTATATTGTTGGCGAAGAGGTGCTTCGAAAAAGTTTAAAGCGTTATTTCCACGATTGGAAATTTAAACACCCTACACCAAATGATTTTATAAGAGTAGTTGAAAAGGTTTCAAATTTGGAGTTAAGCTGGTATTTAGAGCAATGGGTTGAAACCACCAATACGATTGATTATGGAATTAAATCAGTTACACCAAGTGGAAAACACACATTGGTTAATTTAGAACGAAACGGCAAAATGCCAATGCCTTTGGATGTTTTGGTAAAATACAAAAACGGTAAACAAGAGTGGATCAATATTCCTCTTCGAATCATGAGAGGTGAGAAGCAAAGAGAAGAAGGTATGGAGAACTATAGAGTAGTTGAAGATTGGCCTTGGACTTTCCCTAATTATGAGTTAACATTAGAAGTAAAGTTTAATGAAATTGAGTCCATTCAAATTGACCCGAGTGGAAGGATGGCTGATGTTAGTAGAGTGAATAATCAATGGCCTATAAAAGAGGAAGCAATTTTTAAAGCGAAATAATTGTAATTTTGCGTAGATGATTAATCAAACATTACATCGTTTATTTAGTGGGATATTAATATTTGCCTTGAGTTTGGCAATTATTCCTGCTGAAAGCTTTCATCACCATGAAAGCGAAACGGTCGTTTGTTTAGATCAAGAAGCTCATATAGAGTCACCACACTTTGATTGTGAGCTTTTTGATTTTGTTTTGCCTTTATTGCACAAAACGTCAGCTGCTAGTATTCAGCATTTCCAGTATTTTATTCAGCGGTTTGAGTTAGTTTATTTTCAATACTTTACTTCACTAAAATCGGAGCTTCCGCAAGGTCGTGCACCGCCATTCCTGTCTTTTGGCTTTTAAGTAAATTAAATCTTTTACAAGACAGGAATTAAATGACAAGAAATACCCTTTTGTTGGGAATTCTGCTGCTATTTAATAGTTTTTTATTTAGTCAGGATAATTGCCAACTGAGCATTAGTGGGAAAGTCATTGATGAGCACGATCAGTCTGCTTTGTCTTTCTCCAACATTTATATTTTAGAATCACATAAAGGTGTGGTTGCCGATTTGAATGGTGACTTCAGCTTAAGAGGGCTCTGTGCTGGAACATATCAACTTGTGGTGAGTCATGTTGGTTGTGAGTCAGATACCCTCTTAATTGAGTTGAAGGAGTCTATTGTTAGGAACTTTTACCTGGAGCACCATTTGGAGGAACTTCAAGCGGTAAATATTGATGGCGAAAGTTTTAAAGAAAAACAGTCTTCGAATCGTATTGCAGAAATTGATTTAATGAATCGACAATCTCAATCTTTTGCAGATGTATTAGAGTCTGTAAACGGAGTTCAATCCTTAAAAACAGGAGCGAATATTTCCAAGCCAATAATTAATGGCTTTTCTGCTAACCGCATACAAATTATAAATGGGGGCTTAACACATGAAAGTCAACAATGGGGCGATGAGCATGCACCAGAGATTGATCCGTTTATGGCATCAGATTACACTGTAATTAAAGGGGCAAGTGCTTTAAAGTATGGAGGAGGCGCATTTGGTGGATTTGTTTTGGTTGAACCTAAAGTTCTAAAAAGAACTGCAGGAATTGATGGACAGTTTGATGCAGTTTATGCGACCAATAATCGTTTGATGAATTCTTCTTTGATGCTGGAGGGTGGATTGAAAAAACTTCCTTCATTTTCTTGGCGAGCGCAAATTAGTGGAAAACAATCTGCCGCAGTGCAAACGCCCGACTATTATCAGTCGAATACGGCAACTGAAGCGCTTAATTTTTCTGCTACAGCTGCTTATTTTCAAGAGAAGTGGAAGCTGCAGTTCAATTACAGTCAATTTAATGAAGATATTGGCATTTTTAGCGGTGCTCATATTGGGAATTTAACGGATTTAAGAAGATTGATAGAGGGAGGTGATCCTGCAGAGGTTCATCAGGAGAATACCTCTTATAAGATTAATCGTCCAAAGCAGTCAATTCAGCATGAATCAGTGGTTTTGGATTGGAGGTATTATTTCAATGAGCTAAATCAGTTGACAGTAAAAATAGGGCGACAGTTTAATATTCGTGAAGAATTTGATAAAGAGCAACCGAGAAATCGAGAGTTAGCAGCACTAAATATTCCTGAAATGTCTTTGAGTTTGGAAAGTTATTCTGCAGATGTTTTATGGAAGCATGAAAAAGTTGACAATCTTAGGATTGAAAGCGGTTTAAATCTTAGAAATAAAGAAAATAGTGTTAATAGTTTTATCGATTTTATTCCGGACTATCAATCCAATGAATTAGGTGCTTTTTCTGTTGCTAATAAAAAGCTTAATCAATGGGAGTTAGAAGGAGGTGTTCGATTTAATTATAAAGTTTTTGATGTAAATAAAGTTACCCAAAGAGGTCTTTTAAACTACAACTTAGACTTTAGCACTTTTCATGCTTCATTAGGAGCAAAGAGGAGACTCTTTAATGGATTAAATGCAGAAGCTACTTATACATATTCTGAGAGAGCACCAGAGATTAATGAGTTGTTTGGAGAAGGTTTACATCATGGAACTGCAAGTATAGAAAATGGGAGTCCTAATTTATTAAAAGAGAAAATGCACGAAGTCTCTGTTGGGTTTCAATTTGAAATGGGAAAATTGAGCAGTCAAACGTACTTTTATTCAAAATACATTAAAGATTTTATTTACTTAAAAGCCGAAGGATTAGAATTAACAATTAGAGGAGCTTTTCCGGCATTTAGTTGGAACAACACAGATGCTTTAATAAACGGGATTGATCAAAAATTTAACTATTCGATAACTGAAAACTTAAACTTTGAGTCGAATTGGAACTTTTTATGGGCAAACAATTTAACTGAAAATAGTTATCTGATTTTTATGCCTTCCAATCGAACATCAAACAGTTTGAACTATCGTTTTCGAATAAAGGAGAAGTCGAAGATGAGTATTCGACTAGGTCAGCAATATGTTTTTCGTCAATACCGTTTTAATGAAAATGAAGAAATAGCTCCACCACCCGAAGCTTATCAACTTTTTCATGCTTCAGTGCTTATGCCTTTTGTTGAGAAAGAAAAGTTGAAAGCTCAATTGAGTATCGAGATTAGAAATTTGTTAAATACAAAATATAGAGATTATTTGAACAGGTTTCGGTACTTCACAGATGCTCAGGGAAGAAATATAAATATTCATTTAAAAATAAATTTTTAACATAAATAATTAACTATGAAATCAATAATTAAAACAATTAGCTTGTTGGGAATTTTATCACTTAGCATTGTCGCTTGTAAAGACGATGATGATACTTCAGTTAAACCTTCAGGTCACGACCATGATCATCATCATCATGAACAGGAATTAATAACGACTTTAGAAGTAATCGTTAAAGATACAATGGGTCTTGCAATCGACACTTTTGCATTTAGAGACCAAGATGGTATCGGAGGCAATGCACCAATTGTTGATGAAATTATACTTGAAGAGAGTTCTATTTATGACGTTGAATTGCGTTTTTTAGACGAATCAGATAGTAATGACATTGAAGATATTACAATAGAGATAGAAAACGAAGACGACGAACATTTAGTTTGTTATACAAGCAGTTCAAATGACTTGAGTGTTATTCGAACTGATTCGGATGGTACCTATCCTGTTGGAATACACAGTAGATGGAGTACAGGAGGTCATGGTCATGTTGATTTAACAATTACGCTGAAACATCAACCTGGAGTTAAAAACGGTGATTGTGCACCTGGAGAGACAGATGTTGAAGTTACATTCCATGTAGATATTGAACATTAATGTTTTAAACGCACTTAGGTGAATCCTAGGTGCGTTTTTTCAATTATTAAAGATATCTTGTTAACTTTGAAATAACAATTAACCATTATGAGCATTTTCAAAACGTTTGCAAAATTATCTCTTGCTTCATTAGTATTAATGAGCTTTTCTTGTGAGAAGGAAGAGGAGAAGAAGATAGGGGGCGATAATGATCAACCTTTAGATTCTGGTGACATTAAAGTCGATGGTTATTGGTTTATTATTGAAAACCCTTCTAATCCCGGTCAACCAGTTGATACATTTAAGTATGGCAGTTTCGAAACTGAAACTGCTAACTATGATACTATTCGGTTGGAAAGAGAAATTAATTCCGATAAAGACTTTAATGCTTTTATTCGGTTTTATGATGGTAGTAATGATGTAACTCAGCAGATAAGAAATAGGGGTTACGATTACATTGTTTGTTATAGAGATATGGATACTGATGAATTGAGGTTAAATGATCGAGACTTGGATGTAAATGACAAAATATTAGGTTTAGAAAGTGAATGGTCAACTGTTGGAGGAATAGATCAAAATGTTGTTGGAACAGTTCGAATTACACTTAACTATCAGGTTAATAAAGAAAGTCTATGCGATGCAGGTGTTAGAATTTTTAATGCTACAGTTCCGTATAAATTATATTAAAATTAGTCAGATGAAAAAATCAATTGTTATCGGCTTAATTGCCACATTTGTTATTAGTATTACTTTAGCTTCTTGTAGCAGCAGTAAGCACTCAAGAGTTAAGTCGGGTTCTGCTATGGGAAATAAAGCAGATAAGAATAAACATGTTTGGGGTAAATAGGTAACATTAGATACTTACTTTCGTACTTTATTTATAAGATTATAAATATAAAGTTTGTTGTAATCATGAAAAAAGTAACCCTTATTTATGTTATTCTATTTTCAGTTATTTTAACATCTTGTGGTGGGTCAAAAAAAGGGATGAAAGTCCGCTCATCTAATCAAATGTACAACTCTAGCTGGTAGGTAGCTAATAAATGATTAGTTTTTCTTTTGTTTGCCATTCGTCTTGATAGTCAGCTTTGGCTTTTAAAATGTACATTCCTTGGCTAAGATAATTTGGAATTAATATTTCTTTAACTTGCTTGTACTTAAGGACTATTTCTCCTTGTAAATTGTGAATTTGAATATCCATTACTTGCGACTCATAACCTTTTCTAGTCCAATTAAGCACTTGTCCTTTTCTTATGGGGTTAGGGTAAAGTTTAAATTGCGCATTATCTTTCTTTTTATCGATGATTATTGTGGAAGTGTCTTCAATGCAAAAAGTATATGTTTTTTGACCGCTCGTGAAATTGTTTTCATAAATAACGGTGTCCCCACTGTCACTTTTAAGATATAAATAGCCGTCGCCAAATCCACCGTTAAAACCATCGTTAAATGTGTCATAAAGTGTAAATTTAAAGCAACTGTCATAAAAGCATAGAGTGTCTTTGTATGTATTTCCACCTTCAATATTAGGATATGGACCACCTTCATATAACCTAAAAGTTGGAAAAGCAGAATTTGAACTTACCTCCCAAGTAGTTTCACTTCCATAATCATCAGTTTTTAATTCTAAAAACATCGAAATGGGCGAGGAGTTATAAAAAAGTTGATTTGTTAATGTGTCATTAGTTGAGTTTTGATCTACAGTTCCATTTACCTCTTTAATAACAATTTTTACATCTGCTGTTCCAAATGTATCGGGATTTGAATTAGCAGGAATTATAATCGTTTGATTTCTAGTTAGTTTGTTTGTGTGTTTTTTGCTGTATATCAACTGATTATTAATGTAAAAGTCAATAATGAAACTGTCAACAGGGAGATTCCCAACATTTTTGACTAAAAAATTAAAGTTTAATGATTCGCAGGTGTAAAAAGGTAGATTGTAATTGTATTTCAACTCCAAATCTAGGTTATAGCTAGCTGGGCTAGGATCGAAACCATCAATTTCCAATTGCGATGTATTTATTGGGTCTAACCAATGAGATAGCTTTTGAGAACTGTCAGTCGCTGTATTCCAAGAGGTAGAAAATTTACCGTAATAATCAGAGCCTGCTGAGTTATTACATGAAGCAGTACCACCTTGAAGTTGCCCTACTACTCTTTGACTTTCATTAAATAATGGTGAACCTGAAGAACCGGACTCCGTCGTTCCTTTTTCCCACCTCTTAACTCTCCAATGATTTTCAACTGTTCCGGTATTATTATAAGTATCGCTGATTACAGCTCCTTGAGCAATACTTATTTTTTTTACATCTCCACTTGGGTGATGAATACATGTCGCATATTCAGCGGGACTCGCAACTGCAGACCAACCTGCATAATAAACCTGGTAAGACGTAGGTGGAACTGAACTTAACTCATATAAAATAAAATCACTATCAAAGTTTCTTGCCTTTAATGTTGCACCATAAATTGAATTTGACAAACTACCGTTGGTATTTGGCGAGCAAGCAGAACTTTCGTAATTAAATACAAATATTGAAGCTGAATTGCCACAATGATTGGCTGTTAAGACATAAGGAGTGGAATCTTGTGCAGTATTGTTAAGTAGTGTACCGGTGCATAGGCGAGTATTGTTATTGGTGAGAGTCATAACCACCGATCTTTTAATATCTTGCCAAGGATCGCCTTCTTCGCAGTTAATATTAATGTTACAACTTCCTGAGCTGCCAAAACTTTTATCTGTTTTATTAAATATATCCTTATAGGCATATACAACTTCTTTGCAACTAAATAAGTTTTGATTTAATTCATCACTATTGACCCATAATTCGAATTGAATACGATCTCCTTTAATGGGGCGACTTGCCATTTTAAAATCCTTCGTATTATTAGCCTTAGTTAATGCTCCTAAATAATCTTTATTGGGTGTGTTGTAAATGAATAATTTAGCGGAGGGGGAGAGTTTAAAAGTGTCGAAGTTAAAGTTTAAAGAATAAGCTCCTTCGGCTATTACCTCAAAGGTCCACAAGCTTTTGCCATTGCTAAAATGCTGCCATTTACCTTTGGTAGATATTGAGAAGTTCGAGTCGATAGCTGTTCCAAATCGCCATGCTTTTCCTTCTTTTAAATCAGCTTCATCTTCTTTTAAGAGCTGTTTTACATTCGGCTTTGGAATAATTAGTTTTTCTTGAAAGGTATGTTCACCTATTAATTGAATATTATTTTTTAAAATTCGATTTGGGGGCAGTTCTCCCGTGGTGATTTGTGCACTTAAACTAAAAGTGACTAGTATGGTTAATAAGAAAAAATATATTTTGTACATTCTCATTTTAAATCAAGTTGCCTTTAACTTTTAGTTTATTAATTATTCAAGTTTAATAGATTCACTCATGGACATAAAAGTACTCAAAAATCAGATTTTTACGGGCGCAAATGCCAGAACTTCATTGTTAGACGTATATTATTCAGAAAAAGCTGCAAAACAGCCTCTAATCATTTTCGCACATGGTTTTAAAGGATTTAAAGATTGGGGAACTTTTCCTATGATTTTTAATTCAATTGCTAAAAGTGGATTTACAGTTATTAGTTTTAATTTTTCTCACAATGGCGGAACTGTTGAGCAAGCAATCGACTTTCCGGATTTAGACGCATTTTCAAAAAATACATATTTTAAAGAATTGATGGATTTAGATGCTGTGTATGATTGGGCAATGAAGAATGAAGGAAATTTATTTCCAAAAGTGAAGCTAGATGAAATCAATGTCATGGGGCATAGTAGAGGAGGTTCAATGGCGGTTTTACATGCAGTTAGAAACTCATCTATCTCTAAAGTAGCTAGTTGGTCTGCAGTAGCTGATTTAATAGCCCGCTTGCCTAAAGAAAATGAATTAAATGAATGGAGAAAAAAAGGCGTGAGATTAATCAACAATAGCCGCACCAATCAAGATATGCCGCAGCTATATAACTTTGTTGAAGATTTATATCGAAATCAGGAAATGCTTAATATTCATCAGCAAATTAGTGATTTGCGAATTCCTCAGTTAATTGTGCACGGAACAGCTGATGAGACTGTTTCATTGAATGATGCTAAAAAAATGGCTGAATGGAATAGCAAAGCTGAATTGGTTTTAATTAAAGGTGCCGGTCATACATTTGGTGGAAAGCATCCATATACCGAAAGTGAGTTGCCAATTTATACCAAAGAAGCTTTAGAAGTTACTTTGAGTTTTTTTAAAACTTAAGTCTTGCTTGGGGAGCTTCAGATAGTTCTGAAAAGTCTTTTGCTTGAAATTTTATAAAACCAACCATGGCAATCATGGCTGCATTATCAGTACAATATTCGAATTTAGGAATATGAACTCTCCAGCCTTGATTTTCTTTTTCTATCAGTCTTTTCCGTATTCCTGAGTTTGCAGAAACACCTCCGGCAATGGCAACTTCATTTATATTCAAATCTTTTACAGCCTTTTCCAACTTTACAAAGAGTGTGTCGATTATGCATTTTTGAATAGAAGCACATAAGTCATTCAAGTTTTCTTGAATAAAATTGGGGTTTTTATCCACTTCATTTCTTAAGAAATAGAGAATATTTGTTTTTAAGCCACTAAAGCTGAAGTTGTAATTGTCCATTTCGCCGGCATTAAAGCTGAATTTTTCTGCATCACCTTCTTGGGCGTATTTGTCTACTAAAGGGCCACCCGGGTAGGGAAGTCCCATCATTTTTGCTGCTTTATCAAAGGCTTCACCTGCTGCATCATCTAAAGTTTTACCGATTATTTCCATTTCTAAATACTCTTTCACCAAAACAATCTGTGTGTGTCCGCCGCTAACAGTTAAACATAAAAATGGAAAGTTAGGAGTAGAAGCATTGTCGTCAATAAAATGAGCTAAAATATGGGCTTGCATGTGGTTGACTTCAATAAGTGGTTTTTGAAGTGTCATGCTTAGTCCTTTGGCAAATGAGCCGCCTACCAGAAGTGAGCCAAGTAATCCTGGCCCTCGAGTATAAGCTATGGCATCAATGTCATTCAAGCTTAAGTTTGCTTTTTTTAAGGCTTGACTCACTACGGGAACAATGTTTTTTTGATGGGCTCTTGATGCCAATTCAGGAACTACACCACCGTATTCAGCGTGTACTTTTTGGTTAGCTATTAAATTGGCAAGTATCTTGCGGTTCGAGATAATCGCAGCAGAAGTATCATCACAAGATGATTCTATTCCAAGTATATTAATTGTCTTACTCAATGCGTTATTTTGTGGAAATTTGAACAGTCAGTAAAATTAGGTTTATTAAAAGAATTCGGAAAATACTTTTGTACTTCATGGCAGCAATTTTGTTGCTTGTAATTTTGCTTTGGGGCTTGTTTCAAATCCCCACTGTTCAGACCTTTGCTGCCCAAAAAGTATCCGATTACCTTTCTGAGGAATTGAAAAATGAGATTAAAATTGAACGACTGTCCATCAATTTTTTTAATGCAATAGACTTAAAGGAAATCTACATAAGTGACCAAAATCAGGATACTTTAGTCAGCTTGAAGCAGGCAAAAGTGTCGATTGGGGTATTGAGTCTAAAAGAAAACTACTTAAATCTAGACTTAAAGTTGACAGAACCTTATTTTAATCTATATCGAAAAAAAGAAGATTCACTCTTTAATCATCAATTTATAATCGATTACTTTAGTAGTAGTCAAAATAAAAATTCTGTTAGCTGGTCGATTGATCTTGACGAAACTAAAATTGTTAATGGGCGTTTTTCATATCACGATTATCACAAATCAGATTCTAACTTAAGAACAGTAAACTATTCTCACATTGATTTGAGTAAAATTCACTTAAATGCAAGTGATGCTCAGGTAGTTGGGAGTAATATTTATGCATCCATCCAACAATTAAGTTTTGTTGAGGCAAATGGGTTTGAGTTAAAAAACTTAGCAACAGATTTAAGTGTAGAAAGCGAGTTATTAGACTTTCAAAACACCATTATTCAAACTGCAAAAACTGAGTTAGACGCAGATATTCGATTTACGGCAAATTCCTTAGCTGATTACAATCAATTTATTGATCTGGTTCACCTTTCAACTACCTTCAGAAACTCATTGGTGAGTATGGATGATATTGCATTTTTTGCTTCGCCTTTAGATGGAATTGAAGAGCAAGTATACTTGGATGGAAGAGTTAATGGAACAATTTCTAATCTAAAAGGGGAGTCAATTGAAATTCATGTAAATAAAGAGACTGTTTTAATCGGCGACTTTAATCTAAAGGGGCTGCCGGATATTCAAAATACATATATTTTTCTTGAATTAGATGAGTTTAGAACGACAGCAAACGGCATAAGACAATTGCCTTACCCTCCTTTTAATGAAAAAAATCACTTAACAGTTCCGGAGAATATCGATCGCTTGGGAACAATTTCTTTTAGGGGAAACTTTACGGGCTTTTACAATGATTTTGTTGCCACCGGAAAAGTGAACTCTGCTTTAGGGAGTGTAGAGACAGACTTAGCATTAAAGGAAAAAGAAAGTCAACTATTTACTTATAAGGGAAGTGTGAGCTCTTCAGGCTTTAATGTTGGGCAGTTTTTAGAAGTAAATCAGTTAGGAAATGTAGCTTTTCAACTAGATGTTGACGGACAAGGTGTTACTAAAAAGACTGTTCAGGCTAAAGCAGAGGGGAAGCTTCAAAAGTTAGAGTTTCAGGACTACACCTATCGCGATGTAAATTTAAATGGAAGTTTTACCAATCAGAAGTTTGAGGGAAGTATTGGCATGAAGGATAAAAACCTGGCTTTTGATTTTAATGGAGTAATTGACGCAGTAGGCGAACAATTAATTTCTGATTTTGAGTTAGATGTAAAAAAAGCAAAACTGGCACAATTAAACCTGTATAATCGAGAAGATAGCTTAACGGAAGTTAGTTTTGAAACTAAAATTAATTTAATTGGTTTTGATTTCGACGAAGTAAGGGGGAATTTGCGAATTGATAGCTTACGATATGTCGATAGTGAAACTAAAATTCAGACTGTTGATAGCATAATTGTTAGTTCTGAAAAAGAGAGTGGTCGACGAATTCTGAGTTTGCAGTCTTCTTTGATGAATGGGGAGATGAGCGGAGTGTTTAAGTTGAATGAGCTACATTTAGCATTTAACTCTATACTTGAGAATTATTTGCCAAATAACAATTATCAGAAGCCAAAAGAACTACAAAAGTTTGAGTACAAAATTGTATTCAGGGAAACCGAGCCAATTACCAAGGTATTGTTAGAGGATTTTACAATTGACAGTGGAGCGGTGCTTAGCGGAAGTGTAAACAGTAATCGATCTGCAATAACAGCAAAGCTAACTGCCAATAAAGTATTTCTTAAATCACATGAATTTAAAAATGTCGTTTTTAATATTAACTCAAATACCGATAGTTTAAAATCGAGCCTAACTACCTCATACTATCGTTTTTTTGGTTTCAACTCACTTGATTCCTTTCAATTAGATGCTCAATTTCATCAGGGTAACTTTAATCTTAATTCTCACTGGGATGGAATTAATCAAGAAGTAAATTATGGTCAACTACAAATTGATGCATTTTTTCACGACTTTGATAGTTTAGAGGCTCAATTTGTAAATTCTTACATCAGTATAGAAGATAGCATTTGGACTATTGATTCATCGAATTTAGTTTCAATAGATGGAAAGAATATTGACATACAAAACTTTCACCTTTTTAACGAAGCTCAAGATTTCCGTCTGAATGGAAAAATTTCAGAGCAAGCTGATGATTCTTTGGAATTAGAAATTCAAAATCTCAATTTATCCTATTTGGCTTTGCTTTTACCTGAGGAATCTATAAAAATGAGTGGAATTGGTGATGGAAATTTATTGATTAAAGATGCCTATAATAATTTTACGCTCACTTCAGATTTGCAGTTTGATAGCTTAAAACTAAATGAAGTATACATTGGTGAAGCCTATTTTAAGAGTGATTGGTTGCCAGGTACAAGTGTGCTAGATGTTCAAGGAAGGTTAGGAAAAAAATCTGATAATATCTTAGTAATTGATGGTGAAGTTCACCCAAAGAGAAAGTCGGAAAGTTTAAATTTAGATTTAGTGTTTAACGATTTTCCTATTGTACTTCTAGAACCATATATCGACGAATATTTGACTGATTTAAGTGGAACAACAAGTGGAACAGTTGAAGTAAATGGTGAAGCTTCAAAGCCTTTGTTAAAAGGTAAGTTAATGCTTAATAAAGCCGGTATGCGTGTGAACATGTTAAATACCACTTATACCATTACCGATGAAGTAATTATCCAACCTGACTTTATAGGTGTAAATAACATAAAGATTATTGATGAAAATGGCAGTGAGGCTTATGCAACCGGTACTGTTTTTCACAATAATTACAGCGACTTAAGTTTGGATATAGGTTTGGAGTACAATAACTTTTTGGCACTAAACACGAGTTCAAAAGACAATGAGCTCTATTATGGAACAGCAATTTGTAGCGGGAATGCTAACATTAGCGGTTTTGATGATCAATTTATAATCAATATAAATGCGACTGCATTAAAAGGAACTGACTTTAAAATACCTTTAAATCAAGGAGCAGAAGTTAGCAATTCTGACTTTCTGGTATTTACAAATAGTCACAAAAAAGAAGAAAAAGCAATTGAAACAATTGACTTGAGTGGTATTCAACTAAACTTTGACCTTGAAATTGAACCAGAAGCAAAGTTGCAAATCATTTTTGATGAGCAAATTGGGGATATATTAGAAGCCAATGGTGAGGGCAATTTAAAATTGGAAATTAATACCTTGGGTAACTTTAATATATTTGGGCAGTATGTTATTCACGATGGAGAGTACTTATTTACACTAAAAAACATTGTAAATAAACGGTTTGATTTAGCTAAAGGAAGTCGAATTTCGTGGGACGGAGATCCTTATCGGGCGCGATTAGATATGCGAGCTATCTATAATTTGCGTGCTTCATTAATAGATATTATGCCTGAGGACACTACCGGAACATATAAGCGGAGGGTACCGGTTGAATTAGAGCTCCAAATGACAGGATTTTTACTCTCACCCGAAATTGCTTTTGATATTCGACTACCATCTGCTGATGATGTTACCCGACGAAGGTTAGAAAGTGTATTGTATGTTAACAATAATGACGTTAACCAGCAAGAAATGAATCAGCAGGTTTTTGGCCTGTTGGTGCTGAATCGATTTATGCCACCATCAACCGGAAGTTCAGCACAAAATAGTTACAATCGTGGAGCTCCGGGTGTAAACAATGGATATGAATTTTTATCGAATCAAATGAGCAATTGGTTGTCGCAAGTCAGTGATCAGTTTGATGTAGGTGTTAATTACCGAAAGGGAAATGAATATACGAGTGATGAAGTTGATGTTTCATTATCAACTGAACTGTTCGAAGATCGCTTGGTCTTAGATGGAAATTTAGGTTACTCTGATCAAAGAGAGTTACAAAATGAGAATCAGTCCAATTTTATTGGAGAGTTTAATGTAGAATATAAATTATCAAAAGACGGACGCTTACGACTCAAAGCGTTTAACCGTTCTACAAACAACAGTTTACTTCAAACATACAGTCCCTACACACAAGGTGTTGGCCTGTTTTATCGAGAAGAGTTTGACACTTTTGGTGAGTTATGGAAAAAAATGTTCTCTAAAGACAGTAAAGGAAGAAGGGAGGAAGAGTAATTTCGATAAGTAATCAAATAGAATAAATCCTCAATAGTTAATTTTTTAAATGAATTGGTTATTTGAATCGAATTAAAAACAACCTTCGGTTTAGGCTCAAAGCACCTCTAATTGCGACAAAATTAATTGCGGCAATAATTAGAATGTCGATAAAATCATTGGAAGAAAATGTATAGTTGTTGTTTATATAAAAAACGGATATAAATAATGTTAAACTTATAATTGCTGCACTGACTCTCTTTAATGTATTAGTATGAAAAACTGGAAAGTTTCTTTTTAATATTGTTAGCATAGCAGCTAAGTTTACCCCTATAATTATTCCTCCCAACCAATGTGGTGTATAAGGTGCAAAGAAGATCAGAAAGAAAGGAAGCCAAAGAAATGTAAGGCTTTTTAGGTCGTGTGTTTGGGTGCTTAAATAATTGCTTGCTTTCACTATGTAAATAATTGCAAATGAAACAAAGCTACCAATAACCGCTCCTCCAATTACATCAGCTAAGAAATGGCTTCCTAGGTACATTCTTGAAATCACTGTAAGAAGAACCATTATAGAGCCAACAATAATCATCCACCTTTTTTTGAAGAGAAAAACTAAACCTACCCAAAGCGCTATTTGCGCAGAAGTATGACCACTCGGAAAGCCTAAATGGTCAAAAATATCTGTTTTGGTTTCTTTGAGTAATTCATCGGAGAATATTTCAAAAAACTCACTTGGAAGCAGTGCAGAGTAGTTTTCTTTTGCTTTTTCGTATTGACTAATTTTTAGGCTTGCATCAGTATGAACAGGACGGGGATAATTGATGCTTTCTTTCGCAAAAACCGTTAAAAAGGCTGTCCATGCAACAATGTTAATTAAAACCATTCCTTTTTTAAAATCAACGGCAAAAGTAATTCCCATTAAAACGGTAATCACAAATGGCGTAACTCCTAGTGCTGAAACAAATACCATAATGGCATGAATCGCAGGATGATCAAATGATTGAAGGAAGTGGATTAAATCAGTTTGAAACATTTTAATGTATGTAAAAGCTACTGATTACAAAGATAGAAAAGATAACACTTGCGATTCCATTAGTGGTGAAAAAGGCGCGGTTAACTTTAGATAAATCGTTCGCTTTTACAATTAAATGTTGATAGGCTAGTAGTGCAATAAATATTAAACTTCCTATCCAAAATAAATAATTCCCATTGGCTAAAAAAGTAATCCAAATAATTAAAGTAGCTGTAACTAAATGGAAAATTGTTGATAAAACTAATGTGCCTTTAGCTCCTAAAGCCACGGGAATAGAGTGCAAGCTCATTTTTCTGTCAAAGCTTTCATCTTGCAGAGCATAAATTAGGTCAAAGCCACTTACCCAAAATAAAACTGCTATAGAAAGCAATACCGGTAAAGTCGCGAAAGCTCCAACCACAGCCAAATAAGCACCAATTGGAGCTAAAGATAAACCTAAGCCTAAAACTAAATGGCAGAGTGCAGTGAATCTTTTCGTAAAACTGTATCCCAAAACAACCAATAGCGCTAAAGGAGAAAGATAAAAGCAAATGTCATTGATGAAATAAGTAGTTGCGATAAATAAAATTGAATTAATAATTACAAAAATTAGTGCTGCTTTTGGACTAATAACTCCTCGAGGAATTTCTCTTACAGTTGCAGTTCTTTCGTTGGCTGCATCAATATCTCTATCAATATATCGATTGAAAGCCATGGCAGCACTTCGAGCGAAGACCATGCAAAGCAATACCTTCACGAATAAAGTCCAATCGAACTCATAAACAGAGAACTCAATTCCCATAAAGTAGCCAATTAAAGCAAATGGAAGGGCAAATAAAGTGTGACTGAATTTAACTAATGATAGAAAGTTTTGGATGGGTGCCATTTTGTAAATTAAAAAAACCGTGCACCTTGATGCACGGTTTAAAAATCAATTCAATAACTTTTATAAGTGGATTACTTCATCATAAGCTGCTGCTGTAGCTTCCATTACTGCTTCACTCATGGTTGGGTGAGGATGAACAGCTTTTAATAGCTCATGTCCGGTAGTTTCCAGCTTACGAGCAGCCACAATTTCTGCAATCATTTCGGTTACATTTGCGCCAATCATGTGCGCGCCTAATAATTCACCGTATTTTGCATCGTAAATAACTTTTACAAAACCATCTTTATGTCCGGCAGCACTTGCTTTTCCTGAAGCAGAGAAGGGGAACTTGCCCACCTTAATTTCATATCCTGCATCTTTAGCTGCTTTTTCAGTATAACCAACTGAAGCAATTTCAGGAGAACAGTATGTACATCCCGGAATATTATTATAGTCTAATGGTTGAGGATTTTCTCCTGCAATTTTTTCAACACAAATAATTCCTTCAGCGGAAGCAACGTGAGCTAATGCTTGACCCGGAACACAATCTCCAATCGCATAATAACCATCGATATTTGTTTGGTAAAAATCGTTTACCATTATTTTTCCCTTGTCAGTTGCAATACCTACATCTTCTAAGCCAATGTTTTCAATGTTTGCGGTAACACCTACAGCGGATAAAACAATATCTGCTTCAATGGTTTCTTCACCTTTTTTGGTTTTAACGCTTACTTTGCAGCCTTTTCCCTTAGTATCAACATTGGTTACTTCAGCTTCGGTCATTATGCTAATGCCGCTTTTCTTAAAGCTTTTTGCCAATTGTTTTGAAACATCTTCATCTTCTACGGGAACAACATTTGGCATGTATTCCACTACTGTAACATCAACGCCCATTGCATTGTAGAAGTAGGCAAATTCAACACCAATAGCGCCTGAACCTACTACAACCATTTTCTTAGGCATTTCCTTTAGGCTCATCGCTTCGCGATAGCCGATAATTTTTTTACTATCTTGCTTTAAGTTAGGTAACTCTCTAGACCTTCCGCCTGTAGCTATGATGATGTTTTTTGCCGAAACTTCTTTTGTTTTGCCGTCTGCATCGGTAACTTCAATTTTTTTACCGCTTTTAACTTTACCGGTGCCCATGATGACTTCAATCTTGTTCTTCTTCATCAAGAATTGAACGCCTTTGCTCATGCCTTCAGCAACGTTTCTGCTTCTCTTAATAACGTCGTCGAATTTTACTTTACTGTCTTTTACTTCAATGCCGTAATCTTCAGCATGTTTTATATATTCAAAAACATTGGCGCTTTTTAATAAAGCTTTAGTGGGAATACACCCCCAGTTTAAGCAAATACCTCCAAGCGATTCTTTCTCAATTATGGCTGTTTTTAGTCCCAACTGTGAAGCTCTAATAGCAGCAACGTATCCACCGGGACCACTGCCCAAAACGATTAAATCAAAATCCATCTGTTATTCTCTATTTTAGAATTAGTACTGTCAAAATTAAATTCCGACTGCGAAGTTATGAAAAAGCAGAGAAGTGGGAAAGTGGATTTTTTGAATTTAAAACCTTAGCGGTCTAGAATAAATTACATTTTGTTATTGAGAAGCCTTGATAATGTTTCAGGACTCATTTTTAAGTAGGCTGCAATGTACTTATGTGGAACTTCTTGAAAAAGCTGTGGACTTCTTTCTTGTAGACGTTTAATCCTATTTGTCGGTTTAGTATGCATAAGATCAATTTCTCTTTCAATTAATCCAACAATCGATTCATTTAATATTGTATTGTAAGCCGAAAGTCTTTCTTTAGTTGCATTTACATAAGTTTCAAAACTAGTTTTGCTGCATTGTAATATGGTAGTTTTTCTTAGTGCTTGAATACTTAATTCAGATGGCTTTGAAGTCAAGTAAGAAGAAAGAGAGTTAATGATTGAGTTCGAATACCCAAAGCGAATTGTTTTTTCGTTTTCTTCGATAATTGAAAACGCTCTAACAGCTCCTTTTAGAATATAATATATGTGTTTTTCTACTTCACCTCTACGAATGAGAAAATCATTTTTTTTTAAATCTAGCCTTTTCCAATCTAATTCCTCTGAATTTAAAGCTGCTTGAATCATTTATCAAAACTAAATATTTTACAAGACTTGTAATTTGCTAAAATCCGCTTTACTTTGCAAAAAAATAAAGTATGGCATTAAGCAATAACGATATAATTAAGAAGCTAAGAGTTGCATTAAAGTTAAGGGATGACGATATTATTGAAATTTTAAAATTAGTTGATTACGACATATCAAAAACTGAATTAAGTGCTTTTTTTCGTAGAGAAGATCATCCGCATTACCGACAATTAAAAGATCAGATTTTAAGAAACTTTTTAAACGGCTTGGTTATTTATAAAAGGGGGAAAATGGAAAAGAAATCCTCAAAAGAGCAGACTACAAACAAATTGAAGTCTGCTAAATCAATTGAAAAAAACACAGCTAACAAAAGTGAACCTGAGACTAAAGAGTCCAAAAAACCAAGAAAAAGAATCGTATCGTTTAAAAAAAATGACAAAGAAAATTAAAGTGGATATACTTTTACTTTAGTTTTTTTAAGTTTCTTCAAATTAAGTGAGTTTGCTGTTGACTCAACTTTAGAACTTTCAACCGCAATAAAACAACTATTTTCTTGAATTTCAATTAGACCCAAGTCTTCAGGTTTTAGATTAGCTTCTTTTAATATAAAACCAACAACATCACCCTTAGATATTTTGTCTTTTTTACCGGCACTTATGTAAAGTGTGCTCCATTGCTTAGTTTCCTTTTGTTCAACTTTATTTAGAGTAAAACTCTCTGCATTTTTAACAAAATCAGGAAGACATTCATCATTACCTTGAATAATGTATGCAGTGCCATTTGATTTCATTCTGGCAGTACGGCCATTTCTATGAATAAACTCTTCTTCACGGTGAGGCAGTTGGTAGTGAATAATAAAATTCAAATCGGGTACGTGAATCCCTCTTGCAGCAAGGTCAGTTGCGATAATAATTTTATGAGAACCGTTTCTAAACATCAATAGAGCTTTCTCTCTTTCGTTTTGTTCAAGTCCACCATAATATGTTGCATGAGCAAGGTTGTTTTTACTTAAATACTCACTTAGTCGTTTTATACTGTCTTTATAATTGCAAAAAACGATTCCTGATTGACCTTCTAACTGTGTTAATAGGTTTATTAGGGTTACGATTTTATCCTTTGAAGGTGAAAGAAGAACTTGTGTTTCTAGTTTAGTTGTTGATTCATTAAGAAAGTTAATTGTGGTAGGAGCGTTTAAGCCTACAAACTTTGGAATTTCAACACCTTTAGTCGCAGAAGTTAAAATGGTTTTTTCTTTAGCAAATAAGGCTGAAACAATCAGTTTCATTTCTTTTTCAAAACCAATCTCCAAGGATTTATCAAACTCATCTAATACCAAAGTTTTAATATGCTCAGTTGAAAAAGTATGTCTTCTGATATGATCAGCAATTCTTCCGGCAGTTCCTACTAAAATAGCAGGACGATGCTTAAGTTCCATCCGGTCTTTTGAACCAGATTTTCCGCCATAAACGGCATTGGTTTTAAAACCGCTACCCATATTTCTAATCACTTGATTAATTTGAATGGCAAGTTCTCGGGAGGGTACTAAAATAAGTAGTTGTATTTCGTCACAATTTATATCTAACTGTTCAATTAGTGGGAGTAAGAATGCCAGGGTTTTACCGGTGCCTGTGGGAGAGAGCAGCATTATTTCATCTTTAGTTCGAATAGCTTCTAAAGCCGACAATTGCATTTTGTTCAATTGCTTAATTCCAAGCTTCTCAATAATCTCATTGCTGCTTTTTACCCTGTTTGTCATTTTGCAAAGGTAGTTCTATTCACCTTTAATAAATGTAGAGTATTTTTTAATAATGGTCTATTACCACTTTGTTGATAATTTGACTTTTATCATCAAAAGTGATTTTTAAAATATACAATCCACTATTAAAAACTGAAGTATTAAGTTCTACATTTTTAGCTACTATAGTTTTATTCAGCACTTCTTTTCCATCAATACTGTAGAGTTGAATATTGTTTATTTGGTTGTTGGAACTTTTAATTCTTAGTTCCTCATTTGCAGGATTTGGCCAATATTTAACTTCATATTTATGTCTATTGATTTCATTTATAGAGGTAAAGTTGGCGTTGTATAACTTTATAATTCGATGAGGTGTAGAGTTAGTCGCTATAAAAACTTCTCCCCAGGAATTTGTTTCAACATCTCTAAGTCTGCCAAAGGTGTTAATTAAATATTCGGAATGGTTTACAATACTATCTTTAGCTGAATTTAGTTTTAAACTTATTAGCCTTGAACCTTTTAAAGTGGCAAGTAAAATGCTCTCATTCCATTCCGGAACTGCACTGTGTTCGTAATAACATATTCCAGCTGTTGCTACTGTTGGAGTCCACGCATAAATAGGTTCATTAACGTTAGAGTCATTGCAAAATGTAATTTCATTAGCTAAATCGCAAAACCCATGAACATTTGGCCAACCATAATTTTCTCCTTTGGTTATAATATTTATTTCATCATCAGTGGTTGGTCCATGTTCAGAACTATACATAAAATTATTGGCAAAGTATAAGCCTTGTGGGTTTCTATGGCCCCAAGAGTAAATTGGACTTCCATTAATTGGATTGTCATTTGGAATACTTCCATTTAAGTTAATTCGAAGAATTTTGCCGGCTAAAGAGTTTAAGTCCTGTGACAAGCTTGTATTTCCTGCATCCCCCGTACTAATATACAACTGGTTATTGTGTAATACCAGTCTAGCACCAGTATGATAAGTATTTGCAGGAATGCTGTCTATTAGCTTATTATCAAACAGTAAGGTGTCTTGATTAGAATCGTATATATAGGATTCTACTTTCTCGAAAAAGGTATTATTACTGTCTTTGTATGTGTAAACTAAATATATCCTAGGAACTGCCATATTTAAATTAATTGCCATGCCTAACAATCCACTCTCCCCAATAGCTTCAACTTTTGGGCTAATATCAATTAATAAGTGAGTTTGATTGTTTATAAGATCAATTCTACTCACTTTTCCAATTCGCTCAGTAAAAAAGAGAGATGAGTCAGGTGTATAAATTAAATCCCATGGGGTGTTAAGGTGGTTTGCGAGTGTAGATGTGTCTAAACTTGCATTCCCTATAGTAATTTGCGCTTTACTCTTTGAAAAAGTGAAAAGTAAAATAGCAAATAAGATATAATACATTTTTTGATTCATCGTCATAACTATTGTTGATTAGTATTTTTACTAAGTTAAGCATTTAATGATAATTGTAATAAATTTAAGGATTAAACAAACTATATGAGGCAGGAAGTAAACACTTTAATCCTAAGTGAAATAGTCAAGCAGAAAATGCCATTTGGCAAGTACAAAGACAGACTTATTTGTGATATTCCGGAGTATTATTTAGTGTGGTTTAAGCAAAAGGGTTTTCCAAAGGGAAAATTAGGTGTTATGTTAGAAACCATGTACGAAATTCGAATCAATGGTCTGGAGTACTTACTCGAGCCTTTAAAAAAATAACAAATCTAATTTAGGTGTTTTCAACTATTTATTTAAAATAGTTCAATAATTACTCAATTGAATCAAAATAAATTTGTTCATTTGGCATAGAAATTGAAAACAAGCAAAAAACTAATAAAATAAACCAAAATGAAATCAAGTAAAATTTTAATCTTATCGGCTTTAATCGCATCAGCTACTATTTTTCAAGCATGTAATAATACAAAACAAGTTACTCGAGTTGAAGAAGACTCTGTAATCGACTTAAGTGGTCGTTGGAACGATACAGATTCCCGATTAGTAGCTGAAGAGATGGTAAGTGATATGTTGTTACGACCGTGGTTAGAAGAGTTTGAAAAAGGTACCGGTGAGCGCCCGGTTGTAGTTGTTGGCTTAGTACAAAATAAAAGTCATGAGCACATTGCAACAGAAACATTCATTAAAGACATTGAAAAAGCAATTTTGAATTCAGGGAAAGTTCGTTTGGTTCAAGCGGGTGAAGCTCGTGAACAGTTGAGAAAAGAAAGAGCAGATCAAAATGAGTTTGCAACAGCTGCAACCACTGCTAAATGGGGTAAAGAGTTGGGAGCTGATTTTATCTTACAAGGTGTGCTAAACTCAATTGTTGACTCTAATAACAAGCAAAAAGTAGTTTTCTACCAAACAGATTTAGAACTAACTAATATGGAAACTAATGAGAAGGTTTGGATTGGAGATAAGAAAATTAAAAAAGTAGTAGATTAATTCTAACTCCATGAATAGAAAGATAAATATCGTCGTCTTTTGGTCGGCGATATTTCTTTTTACTGCTTGTGCAACATACTATCAAAAAACCATTGCTTTCCAACAAGACTTTAGCCGTGGTGACTTAAATAGTGCAAAATCATTTTTGGAGAAGAATGAAAAGGCAGCAGAAAAGAAAGATCGTCTACTTTATTTCTTTGATCGAGGAGTAGTGGAACACATGCTTGGTAATTACCAAGAGAGCAATCAGTATTTTGAAGAAGCTTATAAGTTCTCTCAAGATTTCCGAAAGAGCTTGATGAATGATTTTACTTCTTATATAGCCAACCCAATGACGAAGCCTTATCAAGGTGAAGACTTTGAGGTAGTATTGCTTCATTTTTACAAAGCTTTGAATTATATTTATTTATATGAATATGATGCGGCTTTAGTGGAGTGTAGGAGGATTAATATTCGATTGAATGAAATCAACGATCGCTATGAAAATAAGAAAAATCGCTATAAATCAGATGCTTTTGCGCATTTGTTGATGGGATTGATTTACGAGGCAAAAAGAGAGTATAACGATGCCTTTATCGCTTATAGAAATGCTTATAATACTTATGAGGAGCTCTACAGTGAACACTTTAATATGAATGCACCCTTGCAGTTAAAGAAAGACTTATTGAGAATGGCAGTAATCAACGGCTTCTCTACCGAAGTTGATTTTTATGAAAGGAAATTTGATTTAAAGTACGACAAGGCCTGGGAAAGTGAAGAAGGGAGCTTAGTGTTTTTTTGGCTAAACGGATTGGGTCCGGTAAAAAGTGAAGTAAGCTTAAATTTTGCTGGTTCAAAAAATCAAGGAGGCGTTTTTACTTTTGCTGATGAACAGAATGGATTTTCAGTACCGGTAGTAGCTTCTGATTATAATTCTAAAGGAAATTTAGGTGATGTGAAAGCAGTAAGAATGGCAATACCTAAATTTAAAAGTAGATACCCTATTTTTAATGAAGCAAATATTTTGCTAAATAGTCAAAAATACGAACTGCAAAAAGTAGAAGATATAAATGAAATCGCTATTGCTACATTGCAAGACAGAACCTTAAGAGAGTTGGCTTCTTCAGTCGGAAGATTGGCAGTAAAGCAAGCCACTGAGCTAGCTGTGAGAGAAAAAAATGAAGATTTAGGTGCCTTAGTTTCTGTTGTGAATGCAGCAACTGAAAAGGCGGATACCAGAAATTGGCAAACATTGCCTCATAGCATTTTCTACCAAAAAGTACCTTTAGATACAGGGCTAAACGAACTAAAGTTGATTCCAAAAGCACCAAAAGGCGAGAATGATACTTTAAATTTTAAAATTCAATCTGATGGTAAAGGAGTGCAATTTTTTAACTACCACAGTTTAGAAAGCGGTCCACCCATGGAAATTAATTGATAAACTTAGTAGCTTTCCTTTGTAACTTTGTTCTATGTTTCAACTATTAGAGCAAACAAATTTTCCGCCTAAAGTTAAACCACTAATGGTTTACGATGGAAAATGTGGCTTTTGCAAGTATTGGATTATCAAATGGAAGAAAATTAGTGGAGATGAGATTCATTATATTTCATACCAAAGGGCGGCTCATAAGTTTAAAGATATAGAAGAGGAACATTTTAAAGAAGCAGTTCGATTGATTGATTCCAGTGGTCGTATTTACAATGGACCGGATGCCGCTTTCAGAACTTTTTATATGAAAGGGAAAGTGCCTTTTTTGCATCTCTGGTATGGAAAGTACAAATGGTTTAGAAAGCTGACTAACATTTTATACCAATGGGTGGCAGACAATAGAAACTTACTGTTTAAGATAAGTGTACGCTTATTTGGTAAAAGTGCTCGAAATCCTCAGCCTTTTTGGGCGTACTATTTAATTGGCTCAATAGCCATTTTGCTTACTCTAATATGTGTTTACATAGCCAATAGCGCCACGCAATAATTGCTTGATCAAATTTTGATAAGTTATTTAAGTCGGCATGAATATAAGAGGGAAGTAATTTGCTGAGCTTAAATAGTATTTTGTAAAAGACTACCATTACTTTAAAAAGTTAAAACTAAGCCTGCTCCCAGGTTAAGTGCTTCAATTTCTTTTTTTACAGTAGACTCAGTACTAGTTGTACTTCCATTAACTTCTTCAATTTTGTTTGAAAACTCTTGCTCTGCCATCATACCTTCAGCATTTAGCCTCAAGCCAAGTTTTCCTACAAGTTTTATTCTAAAGTGCAAACCATAATTAATTCCAAAATTAAATTGCTCATCTTCTGTACTTCTGTAAACTTTAGTGTTGCCGTTTTCATCTGTTTGGACATTAATCAATGGTTTTGTACTATTCATAACACCACCAAGAAGCTTAAAATCAACAATAAAGTTTTCCGAGCCAAAACTAAGATAGGGACCAATCATTGCATAACCGTTAAACCATTCTTCTGAATTAACCTGAATTTGGCGATTAGAACTAAAATCTCTTTGAAACTGTTCGATAATGTCTCCATCGTCAATTTGATTCGTGAATGCACCCACATTTAATCCAATTCCAAATACCTTACTTAAATACACTCCTGCTTCAAAACTGTAATATAAACCTGTTTTTGCGTTGCCGGTAGCAACACTATCGAGTCTTCTGTAATCTTCCAAAGGAATATTTGTGCCGGCATTAACACTGATAAAGTGTGGCTTACTTAATTGGGCAACTGCTTTATTTGACATAAATAAAGTGGCTATTAAAAGTAAGTAAAATGTATTCTTTTTCATTTGGTAGGATTTAATACTAATATATAATTGTAATTGTTCCTTCCGTAGTTAACGGTCCTTTTAAGTTCTCATCAAACTGAGCAGATTTAGCTGCTGTTTTTGCTTTGGTATATAAATATTGATTAGAAGTGGTAGAACCTGGCATTCCGGGCTCAGCACTCTTGATGTTTCCATAACGGTCAATAGTAATTTTTACCACAACTGCTCCTTTGTCTTCTGTTCCAATGGATACCTTTGGTGGACGAACCATTTCTCGACCTTTGATTTGATATTTTACTGTAAAGCCATCAACTTGTAAAACTTTTTCTTCACCCTCTTTTACAAAAGCACCGTCGTAAGGGACATATTCTTTGAAAAAGATTGAACTGACTTCTTTCATTTGAATTTTCTCCTCTTCGCCATTTGTGGCTAAGGTCAATACATCGTGTTCTATGGAAATTACTACACCCTCAATTTTCTGATCATTAGTTAAAACAATAGTATGTTGAGCGCTTAAGTGAAAACTTAGTAGCGTTAAAGCAATTAGAGTTAAAAATGTTTTCATGCTAAAAATTTTGTTCAAAAGTAGCGCTATTCTTTAGGATTAAAGTCTCTTTTTATGAGCTTTTTCAACAGCCCATTATTAATTAAGAAAGATTAGAACAATAAAAGCGTTTATTTCGCGCTTGAAATATCCTACTTTTGCAGCATGTTGAAACAAAGCATATACATCATTTTAATTTTTTCTCTTCTTGGTAGCATTACTTCTTGCGATGATTATCAAAAAGTAGTAAAAAGCCCAAACCCTGAATATAAATACAAGAGGGCTGTTGAGTATTACGAGAATGAGGAGTATTATAAAGCTAACCCACTTTTTGAAGAGCTAATTCCGCTTTACAAAGGAACGGATAAAGGGCAAAAAATATATTACTATTGGTGTTATACAAATTATTATGAAGATTATTTGCCAACAGCAGCTTTTCACTTTAAAAAATTTGCTAAAACTTTTCCAAATAGTGAATATGCAGAAGATGCTTTGTTTATGTCGGCTTATTGTAACTTCTTACAATCGCCCAACCCTAATTTAGATCAAACACCAACTAGAATGGCCATTGATGAAATGCAGCTATTTGTTAATACATACCCAAACAGTCCGTTGGTAGATAGTGCAAATACATTGGTAGACAGGTTAGCCTTAAAATTAGAAGCAAAAGATTTTTTAAACAGCAAGCAATATTATACGATAAAAAGATATAAAGCGGCTGTAGTAGCTCTTAATAACTTTATGCAGAAGTATCCTGCTTCACAATATGAGGAAGAAGCAAAGATGCTTATCATTAAGTCATACTATGAGTTAGCTATAAATAGTATTGATGAAAAGAAAGAAGAACGCTTTGATAACGGTATTGAAGCATATTACGATTTTATTGATAATTTTGCAGACAGTAAAAAACTTAATGAAGCAGAAGCAATTTATGCCAAGCTCGTTAAAGCAAGAGAAGAATTCTTATTAAGTAAAAACGATTCAAATGAATTATAAAGAAATTGATGCTCCGGACTCTACGGTTACTAGAAACACAAATGAAATAGACTCTAAGACAAATAACTTGTACAAAGCGATTGTTGTTGCTAGCAAAAGAGCTAATCAAGTAGGGGTAAAAATGAAGGAGGAATTAAACTCAAAGTTAGCAGAGTTTGCTACAACTACTGATAACTTGGACGAAGTTTTTGAAAACCGTGAGCAAATTGAAATTTCTAAATTTTATGAAAGTTTGCCAAAGCCAACTTCTATTGCTTTGAGTGAATTAATGAGCGATGAAGTTTATTTCAGAGATCCAAAGCTTGAGGAGGAAGCCTAAAAATGCTTCAGGGCAAAAATGTGCTTTTGGGCGTTAGCGCCGGAATTGCTGCTTATAAAGCGGCGCACCTTTGCAGAGCATTAATTAAAAAAGGGGCGAACGTTAAAGTACTGATGACCCCCGATTCAGTAAATTTTATAACGCCTCTTACTTTATCTACCCTCTCTAAAAACCCTGTTGCCATTGAATATTTTGATGCCAAAACAGGGGAGTGGGAAAATCATGTGGAGTTGGCCAAGTGGGCCGACTTTTTTTTATTGGCTCCGGCCACGGCCAACACCATTGCCAAAATGGCCAATGGCATTTGCGATAATTTGCTTTTAGCTACCTACTTTTCATTGCCAAATCAAAATAGTGCTTATTTTGCACCGGCTATGGATTTGGATATGTATAAACATCCTGCAATTCAGCTGAATATTAAAAAACTAAAGGAGGTTGGTAATCATTTGATTCCTGCCGAAGAGGGAGAGTTAGCTAGTGGACTGAAAGGCGAAGGACGAATGGCTGAAGTTGAAAATATTGTATCCTTTATTGAAGGTAGAGATTTACCTTGGAAAAATATACATCTACTAATCACAGCGGGTCCTACTTATGAGGCGATAGATCCGGTTCGCTTTATTGGAAACCACAGCTCCGGGAAAATGGGCTATGCAATTGCAGAAACAGCAGTGGAAAGAGGAGCAAAGGTCACTTTGATTAGCGGGCCTACTTCATTGGAAGCTCCCAAAAATGTTAAATTGATTAAAATACAGTCAGCAGCTGAGATGTTTGATGCGGTTAAGGAACATTACCAAAAAGCAGATTGCTTGATTTTTTCAGCAGCTGTATCTGATTACAGTCCTAAGTCAAAAGCCAATCAAAAAATTAAAAAGAAATCAGATGCTCTGCAGATTGAATTAGCGCCCACTCAAGATATATTAAAGTTTGTTGGTGAGCATAAAAAAGAAAATCAATTTTTAGTGGGCTTTGCGCTGGAAACAGAGAATGAGGTGGAGAATGCGATAGGGAAACTTCAACGTAAAAACCTTGATTTAATTGTGTTAAATAGCTTACAAGATCAAGGAGCGGGTTTTGGGTACGATAGCAACAAGGTTACTATTATTGATGCCGACAATAATCAAGAAGAATTTGAGTTAAAGTCAAAAGCAGAAGTTGCACAAGACATTTTAAATGCTGTAGAAAGCCGATGGTAAAAAAACTGTTATCCTTTTCTTTTTTAATGTTGACTTTAGTTTCTCTAAATGCACAAGAGCTTAACTGTGTTGTCGAAGTGAATTCACGACAAGTAGAGGGCAGTGAACGCAAAATTTTCCAAGAATTGCAAAAGGCCGTATTTCAGTTTATTAATGGCAGAAAATGGACGAATGACGAATATGAAACTTTTGAAAGAATAGATTGTAGTATTTTAATTACTCTAGAACAGCGATTAGGGGCAAATCAGTTTTCCGGTAATATACAGGTGCAGGCCTCTCGACCGGTTTTTAACACCTCATACAGAACGCCAATTATGAACGTAAGAGATGAAGATTTTGTCATTACTTACAATCAATTTGAACCCTTAATTTTTACTGAAAACTCCTATAGTGGCGAACTAGTTTCAATTTTAGCCTATTACGCATACATGATTTTAGGTTATGATTATGATTCATTTTCTAAAGAAGGTGGAACTCCATTTTTTCAGCAAGCACAGCGAATTGTAAGTAATGCGCAAAGCTCTCCGGAACAAGGATGGAAAGCTTCGGAAGGAGAAAGAAACCGCTATTGGTTAGTAGAGAATCACTTGAGTGCTCGCTTTAAGCCTTTAAGAGCAACTTATTATGACTATCATAGAAAGGCTTTTGATATTATGGAGTCGGATGTAAAAAGAGGCAGAAGTGTAATTTTGAACAGCATGAAAGAATTGAAAAGAATTCACAATGTTGCGCCATCATCTTATAATCTCCAAACATTTTTTCTGGCGAAACAAGCGGAGATTGTAAATTTGTTTTCTGAAGCAGATTCCAGAGAAATTGAAGAACTAACTGAAACCCTCATTACGATAGATCCCGGAAATGCAGGGAAGTACGAAAAACTTAGAAAAAAGTAAAATTCGTTTTACCCATCCCTTTCTTTCAATTAATTTTACAGCATGCTGAAGCAACTATCTATTCAAAACTTTGCGCTGATTGATGAACTTAATATTCAGTTCAGTGAAGGACTTTCAGTAATCACCGGCGAGACAGGAGCGGGGAAGTCAATTTTGCTGGGTGCATTAAAGTTAATTTTAGGTGATAGAGCAGATCATAGCAGTCTAAAAAATCAGTCGGAGAAGTGCATTATTGAAGGTACTTTTTCAGTTGCTAATTATGATTTGAAAGCTTTATTTGCAGAAGTAGATTTAGACTATTGGGAAGAAACAATTATTCGAAGAGAAATATCACCACAAGGGAAAAGTAGGAGTTTTATAAATGATACGCCAACTACGCTGGAAGTTCTAAAAAAGCTTGGAGAAAAGTTGATTGATATCCACTCTCAGCATCAATCATTGCAAATAAATGATGCGGATTTTCAATTGAATGTTATTGATGCTTTAGCTTCAAATGATAATTTAAAAAGAACTTATGACTTGCAGTTTGATAAATATTTAGAGCTTAGGAATCAACTCAAGGAGGTTGAACATCAAGCTGCAGAAGCTCAAAAAGAGGAGGATTATTTGCGTTTTCAGTTTGAAGAGCTGGAAGCTTTAAACTTACAAGCCGGAGAATCAGAAGAACTGGAAAAGGAGCAGGAGTTTTTAGCAAATAGTGAGGAGATTTTACGCAACTTTTCTCAAATTGATGGTTTACTAAGTCAAGGTGATGAAAATGCGCTTGAAATACTCAAGCAAGTAAAAGTGCTGATGAATCAAAGTAGTCGCTTTTTTAGTGATATGAAAGACTTAAATCAGCGTTTCCAGTCGACTTTGATTGAATTAGAAGATATTGCTCAAGAAATTTCTAACAAAGCAGAAAGTTTAGAGTTTGACCCTAACCGTCAGCAGTTGGTAGAAGAGCGCTTAGGTGAAATTCATCGACTTCAAAAGAAGCATTTGTTAGAGGATGCAGAAAAATTAATTGACCTAAAAACCGACTTGGATCATAAGTTACTTTCTATTTCTGATTATGAAGTGCAAATTGAAAAGTTAAGAAAGGAGTTTGATGAAGCTAAAAGTGTTTTAGACCAAACTGCTGACAAACTGTCTAAGAGCAGATTAAATGTTATAGATAAGATTTGTAAACAAGTAGAAAATAGTTTAAAAAAGTTGGGAATTCCGCATGCACAGTTTAATATTGAACATCAGTTGCTTAATGAAGTACAAGCAAATGGAATAGATTCATTTGACTTCCTTTTTTCAGCGAATAAAGGAATGCCTCCACAGAAAGTAGCTAAAACCGCTTCTGGTGGAGAAATTTCAAGACTTGTCTTGTCGGTTAAGGCACTTCTTGCAGAGCATCAACAACTTCCCACCATTTTGTTCGATGAAATTGACACCGGAGTTTCAGGTGAAATTGCCGATCAAATGGGGAATTTACTGAGTGAGATTTCAGCTAAACGGCAAGTGATTTCCATTACTCACTTACCTCAAATCGCCGCTAAGGGGCAATCGCATTATTTTGTTTACAAAAGCAATGATGAGGAGCGCACAAAAACTCAAATGCGAGAATTATCTAAGGAAGAGCGCTTGAGTGAAATTGCTAAGATGTTAAGCGGTAAAAATTTAACAGAGGCAGCAGTAAATAATGCCAAAGAACTATTAGGAAGCAATTTTATGAATTAAAAAATCTGTTGTAAGAATCGACTTCCACAATAAGGAAGAAATTATATCTTTGTTTACTTAATAAATGAATTGAAAAATCATGTCAAACAATCTACTGAAAGGAAAAAGAGGAATTATTTTCGGAGCGTTAAACGAACAGTCAATCGCTTGGAAAGTAGCTGAGCAAGCAAAAGCACAAGGTGCAACATTTACACTTACAAATGCTCCCATAGCTATGCGTATGGGAGAAATAAACAAATTGGCAGAGGCTTGTGATGCAGAAGTTATTCCCGCTGATGCTACGTCGGTAGAGGATTTAGAGCATTTAATCACAAAATCAATGGAAGTGCTTGACGGTAAAATTGACTTTGTATTGCACTCAATTGGTATGTCACCCAACGTTAGAAAAGGTAAGTCTTATGACGATACTAACTACGATTGGTACCACAAAACCATGGATGTTTCTGCCATGTCGCTTCACAAAGTTTTACAAACTGCAAAAAAGTTAGATGCAATTAATGAATGGGGCTCTGTGCTTGCATTAACATACATTGCTGCGCAAAGAGTTTTCCCGGATTACAATGATATGGCTGATGCTAAATCTTTATTAGAATCAATTACAAGAAGTTTTGGTTATCACTATGGAGTTGAGAAGAAAGTAAGAATAAACACGATTTCTCAATCCCCTACAGTTACCACAGCAGGTAGTGGGGTAAAAGGTTTCGACGCTTTTATTAAGTATTCCGATGAGATTTCACCATTGGGCAATGCTAGTGCAGAAGATTGTGCTAATTATTGCATAACTTTATTTAGTGACTTAACGAAATACGTTACCATGCAAAACCTTTTCCACGATGGTGGGTTCTCCAATACAGGAGTCAGCCGCAAGGTAATGGATCGCTTTATGTAATGAAAATATAAATGAAAGAAAGCCCGCATTTTATGTGGGCTTTTTTTTGCTTACTCCTTAAACAAAATGAGTTCCTTAGTGTATCTTACATTGTTGACCTTAAGGAGCCATGGCTGTCGGTTTTTATGATAATTTCGGTTGTGGCATTGTGAAATAAGCCGTATTTTGAAAAATAACTAGATAACTAATGTTTCCTATTGTCTTCTTCTGAAAGCAACTCTTTCATTTCAATATCCAGTCCTTCGCAAATCTCCAATAAGTAAATATAAGAAGGGTTTACTCTTCCGGCTTCCAGACGTTGAATAGATTGTTGGTCTTTGTATACAAAAGAAGCCAGCTCAAACTGGGTAAAACCTTTTTTTCTACGAATGGCGCGAACCCTGTCGCCAAGCTTTTTAAGTGCTATGTCTTTATCTTTTTTCAAACATAGCCAAGGTGATTATTTTGGAAAATATAAATACAACGAATTTGTTGTATTTTGGTTTTTTTTATATATTTGACTTCTCAAAGTTTTAAAAATGAAAAGGGAACTTTTTCTTTAACCTATAATATAGAGAAGAAATTTCTTAAAGCTTAATTACGAATCAAATCATTCTATTATGGAAAAAATGAAAATAGCAAAGAATTGTTATCCAAGAGGGCGATAAACAAAAAGGTGGGGGATAGCTTAAATGGAGCGCTCAATCCTGTTCAAACGAAAAGAGTTCATCATAACTGCATTTTAAACTTTTTACAATTAAATAGAGGGTATAGGAAGTACAAGTTGTTTTTCCATTCTCTATCAGTTCAATATGCTGACGATCTTTTCCGCAACGAAGAGCAAGCTCAGTTTGGGTAATGTTGGCTTTATGGCGACACTCTTTAATACGCTTACCCAACTGTTTTGTAAATTCTTTTTTATCCACTGCACAAAAGCCTTTGTGCGCTAATTTTAGATTAAGCTAGCTAGAATTTGTCATAACAAATTATGCAGTATGAAAGTTTTTTATATATTTGTCGCATCTTCTTGTTTGTGCGATGGATAGACTTTAACAAGAAAAACAATTAATTTTTTATTTATTAAATATTTAAAATCATGAAAACTAACAAGTTTACTACGCAAAAACTTTTTTGTACACTATTGTTCAACCTCTTAGTAATGGGTACATTTGCCCAATTTACGCCCAATGCAGCGGGAGCGCCGGATGAACCGATTCCAGAACCGGAAGTAGAGGGGGCAAGTTGTGAGACGGCGATAGTCCTGGAGAAAGGAAGTATTGAGACCTACACTTTTTATGAGGGACAGGAATATCTTTATTTTGAATTTACTGCAAGTAGTGACAGTATGTTTGTTGTAACTGGAGCGGAAAGTCAAAACAGTGAGCCTTTTGTTGGCTTAATTGCTTATGAAGTTTATTTAAAAGATGATTGTGAAAGTTTAACTCAGATTTACAATGAGTCTGTTGACGATAGCACCATGCACTATTTTGAAATGACAGACCTAACAGAAGAAGAAAGTTATTTGCTTGTACTAAGAAGAGATTTGAATGAAGATTTGCCGGAAGTAACTTTTTCTATGTTAATAGAAGATATTTACTATAACTGTCCTCAAAATTATAATAGTCCGTGTGGAGAGCTAATTAAAAATCATGAATTTAATTATTTTGGAACTACTTTTGGTTCAATGAGTCCTTTTCAAGTAATTTGCGATTGGAGGGTGCATGATGGTACACCACAAATTAAGGGTTTGGGCATACCTCAAGCTTTTGCTTACATGTATATGGAGAGGAGTTGGTTCGTTGACCTGGAGGCTATAGAGACAAGTGTTAACATTACGCCGGGTGATTATATTTTATCATTAGATGTAGCTGCTACAGGAACAAATCCACCACCGGATGAGTTGCGAGTGATAGGAAGAAATAATACGACTAATACGGAGCAAATTATATATGCTATACAGGGTAATACAATTCAACCTTCTACTACAACTAACCCACGAACATTTCAAACTAAAGCAATCTGTTTTAGTCCTACTCAAACCTTTGATGAACTGATTATTGAGCCATATAATTCACAATCTAATACTGCTTATTGTGATGTTTACGTAAACAATGTCAGCTTAAGAAATATAAGTCTTGATGCCGGAGCTGATGTTACACTTAATGGATGTAGTGATGAAAAAACTATAGGTCCTGATTGTGTGTTACCAGGAGTCTCTTATTCTTGGTCGCCCACTAAAGGACTGAGTGACCCAAACATTCCTAACCCAACAATAAGTGGCGCACAATCTGGAACATATACACTTACAATGACTTCTGCCTGTACAACGATTACTGATCAGATTAATGTTAATTTTTCGGGAGTTGATGAAGTAATCCCCGACGGACAGACAAGTACATGGTTGCAAAATATACATGGAAATACTCTAAGTAGCAATACTATTCAAGGGAAAAAATTTCTTGTCCAAGGGGAATTTATTATTGATAGTGAATTGTATATAAATTGGTGCGAATTTATTATGGCTGAAGGAGCTAAAATAACCATAGCAGGAGGTGGAGATTTAGATTTTCATGGTGGTAACTCAACTACAAGGGCAATTATCCGTTCTTGTCAACCGGATAAATTCTGGGATGGCATTTATGTGTCCGGTTCAGCTGGTGGACATGCCGATTTCAGGAGTCATACTGTAATACGCAACTCAATTAATGGGATAGTATTTGAGGATGGTAGTTTTGGGCATGTTGGCAATGTTAAGTTTGTAAACAACGGAACATCGGTGACTTTTAAAAACTATTCTTCTATGCACTATATGCAAAATGGTTTAAATGCCATGCCATTGAATATTCAAAGTTGTGAATTTTCTACCAATAGTTATTTTACCGATGAGTTTGGATATTTACCAACTTATGCTGTAAAAGTTATCAACTTTCATTTAGATCCCAATAACAGTCATATGCAACCTTTATTGGTAAAGTGGAATACTTTTAACGGAACCGGAGGTGGATTATACATCGAAAATTCAAATGTGGTTGTTCAGTCAAACGGTTTTCATGGATTTTATAAAACAGGCCCTAACTTACCCGGCAACCCTAGTAGGTCTGATCTGGCCATTAGAATTAAAGGGAGTCAAACAGTTAGCGGGAGTAAGGGGTTAACGATAAACAGTAACACCTTTAACAATTGCTATTTTGGAATTGAAGCGGAGGACAACTTTATTTACAGAATCAAGAGTAATACCTTTAATGGTTCTTTGGCATTGTTGTCAGAAACCGGTCCCGGAACAAACTTTTTGAAAATGTCAAATAACTTTTCTGATGCCGACCCAAGTACAACGCAAAACCAAATAGAAAATAATACAATTAAAAATGTTGAAAAAGGGATCATCCTTGAAACGGTAAGTGAGTTTAGTATTTTGGACAATACGTTTGATATGGAGGTTCAGGCGCTTCCTAGTTCATATCCGCAAAGAACCAATAAAAATAGCCGAGCCATTTACGTCAATAATTATGATATTCCGCTTTCTACTTATGACTTGAATACACCCAGATACATTAGCCGGAATGAGATAAAGCACAGTAAAGTTGGAATTCAATCTTCTTTTGTGTCTAGTTTAACTATTTCTGAGAATAATATTTTTAACTCAAATGATAATATGAGTTCAACTTGCCCCTCGCTATCACCATTTACCTGCCCGCCACTTGATCCATTTGGCATACGAGTTGTTGCCTACCCTTCACTAATTGAGGAGAATGAAATTTCCAATGAATTGAGCTTGTATACCAATAATCAACCTTACCAGCAGAGTAGTGATATGATGGTTGGGATTTCTGTAGAAAATACTAATTATCCTTATCCTTCCATACCTAGAGCATTATTTATTCCTGGCTTGTATTGCAACAAAATAGAAAATACAGGGGTTGCCATGCGCTTTCTCGGAAGTAACCTAGGGATTACTCAAGTTTTACATAATACCATGGAGAATCATTATTACGGTTTTGTGTTAAAAAATAACGGATTTATTGGCGATGTTGGTTCTGATGGTAATGCCTCCGATAATGAATGGAAGGGTTCTTATACCGGTAGCGAGACCCTTGCAGATGATTCCGATGGGTCCTATTGTACTTTGTTTGTGCAAAACGGAGGAGTGTATGATCCATCTATTAACCCTATTGACCGTCTTAATGGGGGGGTAGCAGTTCAAAAAGACAATAGCGGAAATTATCCGGTAAGTTTGAATTGTTCCATACCCGTACAGACATATCAAGATAACTCAAAACCCAAACAACCTCAGCAAAATGTTTCAAAATCTGGTGGAAGCTCTTTAAATTGGGGGCAAGAGATCAAAAGAGGGAAAATGGCCTATATGATCCATGCGGCAGACAGTGCCTTAATGCTGGACAGGCAGTTGTTGTATTACCATTTAAGTAAAGATACCGCTTTGCTAAATAATAATAAATGGAAGTCATTTGTTGATAGTATGAAGTTAACACCCATGGGGCGAAGCATGAGACAAAGTCAGAACAGCCGAAGTGCCATCAATAATTTTGAAGCCAACTTGATTAGTATTGATTCCATTGCAACTAAAATTGACAATAAAGACACTTTGAGCCGGACTGACACTTTGGAGTTAAAGAGAATAGCTGACTTATGCCCTTATTACGATGGAATTGCGGTATACAAAGCGCGTTATTTACTTCATAAATTAAATTTAACCGTTGTGTTAAACGATTGTGAGCGCACTCAGGTAGATACTTCACAAAAGTACATTAGGCTCAAGAGTGTTAAAGACACGAGTGAAGTCTTGTTTAGCCTTTATCCAAACCCTTCTCAGGAGTGGGTAACTGTGGAATATACGGTTGAGGAGGATCAAGAAATATTTTTTGAATTGTATGATGTATTGGGCAAGCGCCACTTTAAAGAACAGATGAAAAATGCAAAGAATCACCGCTTTAATTTGGAGGGGATGCATCAAGGCATGTATTTTTATCGTCTGGTTGATCAGAAAACCATTTTAGAAAGCGGAAAACTGTTAATTCAAGAATGAGAATCCTAGTAATAATAATTTTAGTTAAATTCTGTGCTTGTTCCCTACAAGCACAGAACTTAATTCCTAACCCGAGTTTTGAAGATACAGTCCATTTGAATTTTGACTTTAAGGAGGCAAATGATTGGTTTCATCCAACTAATTCAGAATCTGAATATTATACCGTTTTTCATAATCAAAAAAGACCCGATTGGGGGGTTTTACAAAACTTGATAGGTTATCAAAATGCTAAATCAGGCAGGGCATATATAGGATTAAGAATGTACCCTCTTGATAATAATATTGTTGCTCAAAAAAGAGACTATATCCAAGCAAAATTAATAAATAGCCTGAAAAGTGATAGTGTGTATTGTTTTCAGATTTATGTTAGTTTATCAGATTCCAGTCAATATGCATCAAAAAATCAATTAGGAGTTTTTTTCTCTCAAAACCAAATAAGCGAAAATACAGATTTCCATTTGCCTTATACTCCACAAATTATTGTTTCACCGGATGATTACATTGTTGATAAAGTAAAGTGGCTGAGGTTCGACTTTGAATATACAGCGAGTGGTGGGGAGGAGTATATAACCATTGGAAACTTTAATGATACTACAGGAATTGATACCTTATTTGTGGGAGGAGGAGAACAGTTTTGGCAAAAAACAACTTATTATTACATAGATGACCTCTACCTTGGGCATTGCGATAGTTTGCCGGATACGACCATTGGCATTATCGAAAATGAGTTAAAACAAAAGCTTCAACTTTACCCTAACCCTGTTGGGAGGCAATTTTACTTAACCTATAGTGGTCAAGAACAATTACACTTTCAGTTGTATAATTTAATGGGGCAAAAGGTAGAAGCAGCAGTTCAAGAAGAAGGAAACCGCTATCGTTTTTCTAGCGGGCATTTACCCAAAGGGATTTATTTGCTGGAGGTTTTGGGTAGAGAAGAGCGAGCAAGTTTGAAAATTTTGAAGGAATAAAATGTGACATTATGAAGAAACTAATAGGTATTTTAATGATATGTTTTGCTTTAGTTCCGATAGCAATTCAAGCACAATGGGATGAGCAATTCTTCTTTCCACACATTAATAGTCTCAGTTTTCCCACAAAAGACTTTGGGATGGCTGCCTGTGAAAACTATTACAACCACACAGATACAAGTTTTACAGCTGATTCTTCTGCCATTATTTTAATCAGTGATAGTGGAGGTACATGGAATTATTCTCTGATTTTGCCTGGTGTAACGTTTAAAGATGTTCAACACATTAATACCTCTACCTTTTTTGCGGTTGGATATGATACTAGTAAACAATTTGGAGTGCTTGCTAAAACAGTAGATGGTGGAAATAGTTGGGATACTACTTTAATGGATGCACCCTTGTTAAGAGTATCTTTTCCTTCTGATTCAGTAGGCTATTTATTAACAAAAGATACGTTTATATACAAAACAATTGATTCCGGGAAAACCTGGATAGAAATGACTCATCAAATTTATGATTCATTGAGACCTCCTTCGGTGTTTGATAAAATTCATTTTGTAAATGATACTGTTGGTTTTATCGTCTTTTGGACAAAGTTATTTAAAACCACTGATGGAGGGCTTAGTTGGTCAATAAAACATTCGCATAGTAACAGCAGCCCATGGCCTCTATATGAATACATTGTAGATATAGCCTTTGTTGAAGGAGATTCAACTGCTTATTTAATTAAAGAAGAGTATGGGGATGATTTCTATATTTATAAAAGTACAGATTTGGGAGACAATTGGATTGCAATTGATACAATGGTCAATGCATTTTACTTTTCCCAAACGATATCATTTCCCACAAAAGACACCGGCTACATTAGCGGTCAATTTATGATGTATAAAACCGTTGATGGTGGAAACAATTGGTTTAAGCAATATAGTTCAAATGGGGTGTTTTCAAATAATGATTTTACCGATTGGGTGGAAGATGTTTATTGTGTTGATGCGCTAAACTGTTTTGCCGGAGGTTGGGGGCGTTTCTACCGTACCTTTAATGGTGGAGATACTGTTTTAACAAGTATTGGAGAATTAAACCAATTGAGAAAGAAACTAGCGGTTTACCCCAATCCAACAAGCGGAATGGTAAATCTTAAAACTACCGAAAAACTTCAAAGTATTGAAGTTTACAACCTCCAAGGACAAAAAGTGCAGGAGGTAAACGCTAAGGAAAGGACTTGGCAACTACCGGAAGAAAGTGGTTTGTATTTGATACGTATGCAGGATGTGAAAGGGAATGTTTATACCGAGAGGGTGATTAAGGAGTGATTGAAATACATTTAGCTTTCTGAAAGTATTATTGTTAGTTGGGAATGAAAAGCTAAAGCTTTTTTGCTTACTTTGTAAGAAAGTAATAGTTATGAGCAGAGGCTTTGTAAAAGAAGACGATCAAGAGGAGGCGCCTTTTATTCCACCCAGAGCACCCTTACCGCCGAATACGCCTAATTATGTTACCAAAAGAGGTCTGGAGAAACTAGAAAAGGAAAAGAGCGACTTAGAATTTGAAAGAAAAAACCTCAAAGAAGCAAACGAGTCTGAAAGAAGAAAAAGTTTAGCGGTAATTAACGGTAAATTAGGCTTATTGGAAGAGCGAATTTTATCTGCTCAACTAATTAAAGGAGAAAAACAACCGGCCGATGAAGTTCGCTTTGGAGCTACCGTTAAAACAATTGTAAAAAATGGAAAGCAGAAAGGACTAGAACGAACTTTTACCATTGTTGGAGTTGATGAATCGAATGTAAAAGAAAAAAGAATTGCCTTTACTGCACCGATTGTTCGAAATTTAATGGGGAAAAAAGTAGGAGAAGTGGCAGATTTTAAACTGGGAAATGAAAGTCAACCCCTTGAAGTTGTTTCTATTCACTACGAATAAAAGCCAACTTGAACAAAATGAGCTGTAATACAATAATTTGCTTACTTTTGCAGCTAATTTAATCTAACATTTTTGAATACATTTAAATCTTTGGGTCTTTCAGAAAACTTATTGGAAGTCCTCGAACAAATGGGTTTTACAAAGCCCACCCCCATACAAGAACAATCCATTCCCTTATTACTAGACAACAGCGTAGAAGACTTTATTGGTTTAGCACAAACAGGTACAGGTAAAACTGCAGCTTTTGGTTTACCTTTAATTGATCTTGTAGACGCTTCATCCAAAGAAACACAAGCACTTATTTTGGCGCCTACACGAGAGTTAGGGCAGCAAACAGCTAAGCAAATTGTAGAGTTGTCGGCTAATTATAAAAAACTAAATGTAGAAGTAGTTTACGGTGGAGCAGCCATCACTAATCAAATTAGAGCGCTGCAAAAACCCACTCAAATTATTGTGGCCACTCCCGGTAGATTATTAGACTTGATCAGAAGGAAAGCAGTGAGTCTTAATAATGTTCGTTACCTTGTTTTAGACGAGGCCGACGAAATGTTAAACATGGGCTTTAAAGACGATATTGACGACATCTTGTCAAACATTAAAGTGCCACACAATACATGGTTGTTTTCAGCTACTATGCCTTCTGAAATCAGAAAGATTGTCAAAAAATACATGAACAATCCCAAAGAGGTTTCGGTAAACACGAATGAAAAGACGAATGCTGACATAACGCATCAGTACGTAGTTACTCGTTCAAACGACAAATTATCTGCATTACAACGCTTTTTAGATATGCATCCGGAAATGCGTGGAATTATGTTCTGTCGTACGAAAAGAGAAACGCAAGAAATTAGTGATCAGTTAGCGGGCTTAGGCTATGAAACAGAAGCCTTGCATGGCGACCTTTCACAGGCGCAACGAGATGCTGCAATGAACCGATTTAAAGCGCGTAATATGCAATTGTTGGTTGCTACAGATGTAGCAGCACGTGGTATTGACGTGAGTGACTTAACTCATGTATTGCATCATAAATTACCGGATCAATTAGAAGCTTACACTCACCGAAGTGGTAGAACCGGTAGAGCAGGTAAGAAAGGACTGTCAATAGCTTTTATTAATTCAAGAGAAGGGAAAAAGATTTCAGACTTAGAGCGAAAGCTGAAAGTGAAGTTTGAAGCGATTGAAGTTCCTTCAATTGAAGACTTAAAAGAGGTTCGACTAAATCGCTGGGCAAAGCAAATATTGAGCATGCCTGTGAGTTCAGAGGCTCAAGAAGTTTTTGAAGGTATAAAGTCGCAGTTTGAAGGAATGACAAAGGAAGACTTACTCCAAAAACTTTTGGCAAAAGAATTAAAGCAATTGAGTAAGAGTTCAGGCGGCGATCTTAATGTAGCATCTTCCGGAAAAGGAAAAGACAATCTTCAGAATCAAAGATATTTCATTAATATTGGTAGCGAAGATGGCTTAACAGAAGGAGACTTGTTAGCTTTTGTAAGCGAAGTTGGTAATGTACCAATAAAAGCAGTAGGAGATATAGCTCTTCAGCGTAAGCGTGCTTTTTTCGACTTGTCAAAAGAACATAAGAAAGGCTTTACCGAAAAGTTTGTTGGGCTAGAGTTAGAAGGTGGGCATGCCATAAAAGTAAATGAAGAAAATAATAGAAATGACGAAAGAGGCAGAGGGCCTAAAAAAGGTGGCTTTCGTGGAAAAGGTGGAGGAAGACCTTCTCGTCAAAGAAATGCTCCTAGAGGCAGAGGTAACGCTAGAAGAAAATAAAAAAGTAAATCATTAAATTAAATATACTATATGGGTAGATCTCAAGAAACATTCAGTAAGAGAGAGAAAGAAAAGAAACGCAAGAAGAAAAAAGAAGAAAAGCAAAAGAAAAAAGAAGAACGTCAAGCGAACTCAGATGGTGGCGGTTTGGACAACATGATTGCTTATGTTGATGAATTTGGAAACATAACTGACACTCCACCGGATCCGGAAAAGAAAAAGAAGCCAATAAAAGCTGAAGATATTCAAATTGGCGTACCTCAAAGAGAGGAAGACGATAGTGACCCTGTTCACGAAGGAAAAGTTACTTTCTTTAATGAGTCAAAAGGCTATGGTTTTATTCGTTCTTTAAAGGATCAAGAAAGCTATTTTGTTCATGTAAATGGACTTACTGAAGAAATTGTAGAAAACGACCGTGTGAGCTTTGAACTTGAAAGAGGACAAAAAGGAATGAATGCGGTGAAGGTGAAAAAGATATAAGTCTTTTCAACTAAGTATCGATAAATTTTTTAAAAATATTCTCCCTTAAAGTTTTTTGAACGTGCATATTAAGTTGCATTTGAATGACTTTTTACGCTTTGGAGGTTTTATTAAACATACCAATTATCAGGTCGAATAACCGACTGATGATTGGTTTTCTTTTTTTAATACGATGATGAAAATATCCAAAATTGCCTTAAGTAAAAAGAAAGAGTTGCTTAAGTGTTTGTTCGACTAGTATTTACCAAATAACTATCTTCTCGCTTCTACTACCTAAGCGAAGTAAATAAACCCCCGGAGGTACATTTAATCGAACTTTTAGCTGATTTTTCGCTTTTTCAGAGATTTCAAAATCTACGGCTTGTCCGTTTAAATTGGTAATTTGTAATTGTTCCGACTTTTCTATTTCCTCGGCGAATCTTAAGGTAAACTCTCCTTCAGATGGATTGGGATAAATGGATAGCGAAATGTTTTCTATTGCTACTTCATTTAATGATACCGGTAAAGATGGACAACTACCAAGTCCAGAATAGATGATATTACCTGCAACTTTATAGTAGGAAAGTGTAGAATTGTTACCCAAGCTGTATGCACCTCTAAAATTTGAAGCAAAACCCGCCAGTGTTCCAACTCCTTCAACCAATACTCTATCAGTGGGTGACCAAGTATCATAATGATAAGTCTTTCTTATAACATTGTCTGCAAAAGTAGTATCTCCAATTGAATCAATGACAAAAGTGACATTATAACCTCTCATAAAGTAAGTTTCAGGCAATGTATCGCCGACTGACAAATCAAAGTCATAAAATAGCTCTTCATTTGTTGAGTCGATAGGCAGAAAATACACTTTTTTATTGATGCTGTCATTTCTGTAAAAACCAATGGTATCTTCATTACCAAAGGTAGGAACCGGACTGTTTTGAGTTGAGCGGGTTTTAGTCAAAATTGTATAGCTAACGTTGTTTATAATGGTATCTCCTGCAGGACGGTAGTGGTCGTTTACATAGCTCATTGGACCGACTTGCACCCGATCAACCCAAACAACCGAATCAGTCTTCAAAGGAATGTAATTGCTTTGGGCAAAAACCGATGTGGCAACAAGTATTGTTAAGCTTAAAAAGGTAATTATTTTTTTCATGATGAACTGGTTTGTAAGTAATTCAAAAATACTTAAAAATAATAAAGTAAGCATTAGGTTTTGATTTTGTGGGAATTGTAAATTAGTTTGAAGGATTCAATTGTCCAACTTATGACACGAACCAATGGTCTAATTCGCTGAAGTTGCTCTTAAATTTTAAAAATAAAATACTAAAAATACTTTCTTAACTTTGAATCGTGAAAGTTATTCTAGCGAGCATATTAGCTTTATTTCTTTTTATGCAAAGTATTAATTTGCATTTGAATGACTTTTTACGCATTGGAGATTTGATTGAACATGCCAATTATCACGCTGACGAACTGGGTGATGATTGGTTTTCTTTTTTTCAGAAGCACTACGGTGAAGATAGCCAAGAGCACATTCAAAATCACCATAAAAAAGAGCACCAAAAGCTTCCAAAACACGACCATATTTGCAGTTCGTCAGTCCCTGCATTTGTACTAACTACTAAGGTCAATTTCAGTCTTAAAGCGGACTATTTAGCTACAAAAAAGACTATTTTTTTCTACCAAGATTTATATTCTTGCATTCAATCGGTAGATATTTTCCAGCCTCCTAAATACGCATAATTCACCTTTCTTAAAATTAGCTCTTCCTTTTTGGGAAGTATTTAATCATCTAATTATTGAATTATGTTAGCTGCGATTATTCGCCTTAGCGTTAAAAATAAATTTATTGTATTACTTTTTACACTAGCCATTGTCGCTTTTGGAACCTACTCTTTAAGTAACATTAAGTTAGGGGCAGTGCCTGATATTACAAACAATCAGGTTCAAATTATTACTACATCTCAAAACCTTTCTACACAAGACATAGAACAGTTTGTTACTTATCCGATTGAATTAGAAATGGCCAATCTTCCGGGCGTAATGGAAATTCGCTCTGTTTCTAAATTTGGTTTGTCTGTAGTAACGGTTGTTTTTGAGGATGATATGGGTACTTATTTGCCACGTCAGTTGATTGCCGAAAAAATCAAAGCTGCTGCTGAACAAATTCCCGAAGGCTTTGGAAAACCAGAAATGGGACCGATTACTACCGGATTAGGAGAAATCTACCAATACACAATTGAGGTAGAAGATGAGTTTGCTGGGCGCTACTCAGCTGCAGAATTGAGAACCATACAAGATTGGATTGTAAAAAGGCAGCTTTCAGGAATTGAGGGGGTTGTTGAGATTAATACTTGGGGTGGTTTTTTAAAACAATATGAAGTAGCTATAGATCCTGCTCGCTTGAATGCCATGAATATTTCAGTAAATAAAGTTTTTGAAGCTTTACAAAAGAACAATCAAGTGGCAGGAGGAGCTTATATTGAGAAAACGAATAAAACTTATTTTATAAGAGCTGAGGGAAAAGTAACAAGCTTAGAAGATATTCAGAACATAGTTGTTGTAAAAAAAGATCAAACTCCAATCTTTATAAAGGATGTTGCTCATGTAGGCTACGGTCATGCAAACCGCTTTGGGGCTATAACTGCCAACGGAAAAGGCGAAAAGGTGATGGGACAAGTGATGATGTTGAAAGGTGCAAGTTCCAATGATGTTATCAATCGAGTAAAAGAAAGGGTAAAGGAAGTGCAAAAAACGCTTCCTGAAGGTGTTTACATTAACCCTTTTTTAGAGAGAAGTGAGTTAATTGGTCGAACGACTTTTACTATTGCAGAAAATTTAATTATCGGTTGTTTAATCGTGATTTTAGTAGTCGTTCTTTTACTTGGGAATCTGCGCTCAGGCTTAGTTGTCGCTTCAGTTATTCCGCTCAGTTTACTTTTTGCGCTCTCTATGATGTACCTCTTTGATATTGATGCCAATTTAATGAGCTTAGGAGCAATTGACTTTGGTATTATTATCGATGGGGCAGTTATAATAGTAGAATTTACTGCTTTTCAGCTAAATAAAATTCACGAAAAGTTTAAGCTCTCCTCAAAAGCAGAGCGTAAAAAGTTAAAAGATGAAACTACTGTAAGTTCAGCCGGTAAAATGATGAATTCTGCCATTTTCGGACAGATGATTATTCTATTGGTGTTTATTCCAATATTGAGTTTGCAAGGTGTAGAGGGGAAAATGTTTAAACCCATGGCAATGACATTTGCTTTTGCTTTAATCGGCGAGATGATTTTGTGTTTTACCTATGTGCCTGTCGTTTCGTCATTGTGGTTAAAGGCTAAGGATGAGAATAAAAGAAATATTTCTGACAAGATTATTGATAATTTGAATAAACTTTATGAACCAACTATTCAGTGGGCAGTAAGGTTTAAACGAATTGTACTTATTATCGCTTTCGCATTAATGGCTTTAGCTGTATTTACTTTTAGTAGAATGGGAGGTGAGTTTGTTCCAACACTTGATGAGGGAGATTTTGTCATTCAACCGGTATTGAAAACCGGAACTTCTCTGAGTGAAACGGTGGATATGATGACTAAATTGGAAAAGACCATTCTCGATAACTTTCCTGAAGTAGAACAAGCTGTGAGTAGAATTGGTGCAGCGGAAGTGCCTACTGATCCTATGTCGATGGAGCAAACAGATTTAATTATTACGCTAAAAGATAAAGATGAGTGGGTTTCTGCGGAAAGCAAAGATGAGTTAGCTGTAAAAATCAAAGAGAAACTGGAGCCTTTTGGTGTAGGAGTGGAGTTTACTCAACCTATTGAAATGCGCTTTAATGAATTGATAACAGGAGTTCGCTCAGATATTGCCATTAAAGTATTTGGTGAGGATTTGAAACTATTAAGTCAAAAAGCTAATGAAATAAAAGCATTGGTTGAGGATGTTGAAGGAGCGGCAGATGTGATGGTCGAAAAAACAGAAGGTTTGCCGCAGATGCTGGTTAACTACAAGAGGGATAAAATTGCCAGATACGGTTTAAACATTGCTGATGTAAACGATTTAATAAGCTTAGCTTATGCCGGTAAAGTAGCAGGAGTGGTGTTTGAGGGAGAGAAGCGCTTCGACCTGGTTTTGCGCATGACTGAAGAAAAACGAAAGTCAATCGAAGACTTGCAAAACCTTTATGTTGATTTGCCGACTGGGGGAAAAGTACCTTTGAGAGAATTGGCAGATGTGAAGTACGACGAAGGGGCAGCAATGATTTCAAGGGATGATACCCGTAGGCGAATTGTGGTTCGTGTAAATGTTAGAGATCGAGACTTACAGTCAGTAGTGGACGATATGCGAAGTATTATTGATCAAAAATTAGATCTACCGGTGGGTTATTCAGTAAGCTACGGCGGACAGTTTGAAAATTTGTCATCGGCTAAAAAGCGACTGCTCTATGCCGTTCCAATTGCTTTAGTGTTGATATTTATAATGTTGTATTTTGCTTTTGGTTCAGTAAAAGAAGCCCTTTTAATTTACTCAGCAATTCCGCTAGCTACCGTAGGTGGTGTGTTTATGTTGGAAGCTCGAGGAATGCCTTTCAGTATTTCGGCGGGGATTGGTTTTATCGCCCTTTTTGGTATTGCCGTTTTAAATGGGATTGTTTTAATCGATCATTTTAAAGAATTACAAAAATCAACTAAAATGAAAATAGATCAATTGGTTGTTCAAGGCGGAAAAGATAGAATGCGAGCAGTCCTTTTAACAGCTACGTCTACTGCTTTTGGCTTTTTGCCAATGGCTTTTTCTACAAATGCCGGAGCAGAAGTGCAGCGACCTTTAGCTACTGTGGTTATTGGAGGAATGATTTCAGCCACTTTGTTAACCTTGATTGTTTTGCCTGTATTGTATTCCATTTTTGTAAAAAGAAAGGCCCGAAAAAGCAAAGTTAAAGTTCATACAGTGATTCTTTTATTAATTTTTAGTTCCATTGCCACTACTGTCAATGCTCAGGAGAAATATAGTCTGGAAGAATTAAAGGAAATGGCTTATAAAAACAATGGGCTGCTAAAGTCTTCTCAATTGCAAGTCGATCGTTCAAAAGCGAACATAAGAACTGCTTTCGAAATTGATAAGACAGAACTCTATTATGCTTATGATGAAAATGATTTAGCGGTGAATGGCTCGCCTAATTACAAGTTTGGTGTGCAACAAAACTTTTCTTTTCCATTGCTTTATACGAGTCAGCGAAAGCTAAATAAGGCCACTTATGAAAAGCAAAAGAAGTTTTACGAATTGCGTCAAGTTCAAATCGACCAAATGCTGCAAACAGCTTACTTTAATTTGTTGTTTGAAATAAATAAGTTGAAGTTGTTGAATGAACTAGATAGTATTTACTCAGCGCTTTCAGCAGCAGCTGAAAAGCGATATAAATTAGGAGAGACAAATTATTTAGAGAAGGTAAATACAGCAAGCAAGGTTCAACGAAATCGCTTGTTGGTAAAACAGTCTATTGAGGATAAGGAAGCCGCAAAAGAGCAACTTAAAGCAATTGTTCAAACTGAATCTGACTTTTATGTTGAAGAAGAAAGTTTAGAGTTGCTAGAAATTAAGCTAGAAAGTCTTCATTCAAGTTCTGTGGCTGATTTGTATGAGAGTCAGCTAAAAGAAAGAGAATTAGAGATTAAAGTCCAAAAAAATGCGCTATTGCCAGACTTGAGTTTAGAGTATTTTCAAGGTACTAACGAAGGATTAGATGAGCAACTAATCGGCTATCAATTTGGTTTGAGAATCCCCTTGTTCTTTGGCAGTCAGCAAGCCAAGATTAAATCATCACAACTGCAAATGCAGTCGATTGAGGCCGAAGCAAAAAACTACGATTTTCAGCTCCAAGCAAAGTATAAAAGTCTGATGAACCAAATGAAAAAACACAAAGCTGCAATTGACTATTATCAAACTCAAGGAAAGAAATTATCGAATGAAATTAGAAAAGCTGCCTCACAAAGTTTTAAAAGTGGGAGTATTGATTACTTAGAATTGATTATGAGTTTAGATAATGCTATTCAAATTGAATTGGAATACCTGGAAAATGTCAATAAATACAACCAAACAGTGATTCAAATTAACAACCTAACATTATAGGAATATGAAAAGTAGATTAAAATATATAGTATTATTTTCAGTGATTTCGCTTGCGCTTTATAGTTGTTCAAGCAATACTGAAGAGTCAGCAGAAGTAGAACAAAATTACATTGAGTTAGATAAGTCAATTTTCAAATCGGAAAAGATGAGATTGGTTAAGTTGAATAAAACTACTTTTTCTGATTGGGTGAATTGTACAGGAATAGTAGATGTTCCTCCTCAAAACAGAGCATTAATTACGGCATATTATGGAGGTTACATCAGACAAAGTAAACTTTTGGTTGGAGATGCTGTGAGAAAAGGAGATTTGTTAGTGACCATTGATAATCCGGAATATTTAAACATTCAAAAAAGTTACCTTCAAGCTAAATCTTCCTTGAGTAATTTAAAAGCAGAGTATGAACGTCAGACTGAGTTGCATCGCGACAGTATTAGTTCAACCAAAAACTATTTAATGGCTAAAAGCGACTATGAAAATACTTTAGCTGAAATGCGAAACTTAGAAGAGCAATTGAGGTTGTTAAATATTAACCCCAATACCTTAAATCAGAAAAATATGAGTGCTCAAATTTCTATTTATGCGCCTATTGATGGAATTGTTTCTATGGTAAATATTAGTAAAGGCACTTATGTTCAGCCGACAAATCCGATTATGGAAATAATTGATAGTGATCACATGCACCTGGAGTTAGATGTTTTTGAGAAAGATTTAATGAAACTGCGAAAAGGACAAGATATTCGCTTTAAAGTACCTGAATCCGGGGATGAAAATTATTATGGCGATGTGCATTTAATTGGAAATTCTATTGAACAAAGTAAAAGAACCGTAAAAGTTCATGGGCATTTAGAGCACAGTGACAGTATTCATTTTGCAGTAGGTATGTTTATTGAAGCCAATATTCGTGTAGGGGAACATCAGCGATTAGCTATTCAAGAGCCTGCAATTCACGAAGAAGGTGAACACAAGTATATTTTGATGTTAGAAGAGGAAACGGATTCTACTTTCCGTTTTGTGAAGGAGGAAGTTGAGTTAGGAGAAGTAAATGACTCCATGATTGCCATTCTTAAAATCGATGAAAGACATTTAAATGACCGTTTTTTAGTCGGCGGATATCACTTAACAACCGATACAGAAGCAGGAGGGCATCATCATTAGTTTTTAAAAACCACCACCAATTATAATACCATAAGTGATTTCTTCATCTGGACTTGAAGGATCTTCGTTGATTAAATAAGAAGTTCTAAATCCTAAACTAATGGGGAAGGTGTTCATCAACACATTGTCGATAAACAATTCTACTCCGGTGGACTGGAATTCATAATTGTAATCAAATGCGTAAAGCAATTGTTTGCCGTAATCAAAAAATAGATTGGCTCTAATTCGTTTGAAGTAATTGATACCCCAAAAGCCCCAATCCGGGTAGAGTAGTGGCAGTTTGTAGTCTACGCTTAATCGGTGATACTCGTCACTGTAAGGAGCTTCAAAACCTCTTGCATAGTTGAAAAAATCGCTGTGTTGGTAGAAGTTTTCTTGTAATTCTCTTCGAAAACCGCTACTCAATTGCAGACTGTGATTGGCAAAAAGTCCCGGCAAATAAAGGCGACTTTCCGCTTGAAAGCGTTCTTCAGAAAGCTTTACGGCATTTCTGGAGTAATTGATGCTTGCACTCAGACCAAATCGAGGAGCTAAGTTTTGTCGAGCTCTTCTTCTTAAGTATGAAAAGCTCAAACCTGCATGAGTAAATTGATAGTTTTCATTTGGCTGAGCTTCATTTCCTGAAAGTTGAAGGTATTGAAGGCGAAGTTGTGGATTCAGCGATAAGCGATAGTTTCCCAAAGTCCAGTTGAGTGGAATGGCTGCTCCCAAGCTAATTGCATTTGAGCGAAAAGTAGTCGACTCTAAATAAAGGTCATTCCAAACAGAAGACAAGTTTCGATAATTAGAGCTGATGCTCGCACTTAAAATCGGCAAAAATTTACCGTAACTTAGGCGTGCTTGAGAAAAGCTTCCTTTTTCGTTGTAATTATATCCACCGCCAATAGAAGCGCTCCAGTCGTTTAGGTAATTGTTAAATACCAAGTTCATTTCCTGTGCAGCCGGACTGGCAGTAATCGGCCAAGAATGCAAACGAAAACCTCTGAATAAGTTGTTGTATTTTTTTGATTCATTTTGGTTTAAGCTGTCGGTTGTTGTTTTCTCAGCAAAGTGAGGTGCTTTGTTTAAGTGACTGTAATTCCACTCTTGTTCAATGGGTTCATTAATCTGAATTTTACTTTTCACCCAATTTACCTCTTCCAGTTTAGAAATTGAATGACCGTTAAAAATGGTTTCTGAGAAAAGAAGTTCTTTGTTGGAAGGATTTACAGCCGGCTGATAAAAACCAATTTTAGCTTCTGTCAGTTGCTCCACTTGAAGAGTTCCATTTAATGAAACTCGATAGATATTGTCTCTTTGATTGTAGGAAGCGGAATAGTAAACGTAGCCATTAGCTATTCTTGGCGCTCCTGAGGCATGCGCCGACCATGGACTTAATTGTTTTTCGTTTAAGTTTTCTAAATCTATTGAAAAAAGCGCAGCTTGATTGTTTTTTCGTTTAATATAAACCAAAATGCTGTCATTATCTGAAATGCTTAAGCGGGAAATGTACTCTCCGGCAGGAAAAGCAAAAATCTCATCTGTCGTTTGCTTCTTAACGTCAATTGACTGCAAAGTACATTTTTGAGTTAGGTCCACTTTAATGGCGTATACTTTTGAGGCATTTGAATTCAAAACAGGGGAGAAGTAGCGTCCACTTTGACTCAAGCGGATTTTCTTTTTATTGTTTATGTCATAAACTAAGATGTCTTCGTACTCTGCATTGGTTCTTCGGGGATTATTTCTAAACTCTGTCCAAACCAGGTGACCATAGTTATAGTGAAAGAAAGGATCATTAGATGCTCCCGGACGGCATACAACTTCTTTTTTATCAGCTTTAAAGCGAAGGATTTCATCTGTTTTTTTGTAGGAATTACTGAGCACAAGTATGTTCGAATCACTTTCGTATTGCGGAAAATGATAAAAGGTGGGAGTTTTTAGAGTGCTATCCGTTAGGTTTCTAGATTTGGTTACTTGTAGTTCTGAAATGTCGGCATTCCAGTCTTCTTTTGCTGCATTCCAACTTTTCTGATAAAGCGATTTCGTGGTGTAGCCACTTTGCTTTTTTAACGATCTACTAAATGGATAAAAGATAGAGTTGTACGCTGCTGCGTCTTCCACAAGCGGCTGAATAACTTCATAACCCTTTTCTTCTGTAAGCTTTGCCATCATTAGATAGCCCCAACGGTAGTGATCCGGAATTAAGTTTTTAAAAGAGCCGTTTCGAATTTGATGGTAAGAGTATTTCTTTTGGCTAAAAGCAATGCTGCGCTGCTCTGCGGTAAAAGCCGGCAATCTGCCACGACCGGAGGTGGTTAAAGCCGTTTCTGCGAGCACGGCATCACCTTCAAAAAACCAATTGGGAATGGACAAGCGTTGCATAAAACTCCAGCCGTATTCTCCTGTCAAATAATAGCCAATATTAGTTACGCCTTTTCGTGTCGCTCGGTATTGTTCAATGTGTCGAAATTCGTGAATACTCAGTAAATCTAACCAGTTGACGGTACTTAAATCATTCAAGGATTGCGGAGGAGTACCGTAAAACTCAGAGCGAAAGGGAGCCAAAGCTACATAACCGTTGGCATTGAGTGTTTGATTTTGTAAAATTAAACGTAGCTGTCTTTTTTTACCTCTAAGTCCAATAGGATTATTGTTTTCTAAGCTGTTGAGCAACTGCGCTGTTTCTATTGCCTGTTTTTGAAAACTAAATGGAAAAATCAACTGTCCAAAATCCGTTTGCAAGCTTTGCCAGTTTTGTCCATTGGGATTATTGCCCAAAGGCTGAGCTAAGTATTGGTTGGAAATCAACAATAAAAAGACTAAAAGTAGATAAGCAAAAAATCTAATAATCAATTTTCGAATTTTAAATCGAAAGTAGGGAAAAAAGAAATACTGAATGATTAGTTAATTATTGAAAAGTGAATGAGCTGCTAAACGCAAAGATTTAATACCTTTGCCGCCCTAAAAATACTTCTATAATGGCTTTAAAATGCGGAATTGTTGGATTACCGAATGTGGGAAAGTCCACTTTGTTTAACTGCTTGTCGAATGCAAAAGCACAATCTGCAAACTTTCCTTTTTGTACGATTGAACCGAATGTTGGCGTAATTACCGTTCCTGATGAGCGTTTGAATAAATTATCTGACCTTGTACAACCGGAGAATGTACAACCAACAACCATTGACATTGTTGATATTGCAGGCTTGGTAAAAGGAGCCAGCAAAGGTGAAGGTTTGGGAAATAAGTTTTTGGGTAATATTCGTGAAACAGATGCTATTATTCACGTTTTACGCTGTTTTGACGATGGCAATGTAGTTCATGTTGACGGTTCTGTAAATCCTGTAAGAGATAAAGAAACGATTGATTTTGAGTTGATAATGAAGGATTTAGAAGCGGTAGATAAAAAGCTTGAAAAGTTTAATCGTGCGGCAAAAACAGGAGACAAGGAAGCGATAAAAATTAAAGAAGCTCTAGAAAAATATAAAGCTCACTTTGAAGATGGAAAGCCAGCTAGAACAGCACCGGTTACAGATGATGAAGCAAAGCATGTTGAGGATTTATTTTTATTGACTAATAAACCTGTTTTATACGTTTGCAATGTAGATGAAACTTCAGTAGTAGACGGAAATGAGCACGTTGAAGCAGTAAAAAAGGCGGTGGCTGAAGAGAATGCCGAAGTGCTATTAGTTGCCGCAGGTTTAGAGGCTGATATTGCAGAACTAGAAAGCGCTGAAGAGCGTCAAGAATTTTTAGAAGATGCAGGTTTGAATGAACCAGGAGTTAACAAACTAATTAAAGCGGCTTATCGCTTATTAAATCTTGAAACTTACTTTACGGCAGGTAAAAAAGAGGTGAGAGCATGGACTATTCGCAAGGGAATGACGGCACCTCAAGCTGCAGGAGTTATTCACACCGACTTTGAAAGAGGCTTTATTAAGGCGGAAGTCATCAAATTTGAGGATTGGATCAAATATGGCTCAGAGCAAGCGGCTAAAGAAGCCGGAAAAATGAATATGGAAGGAAAGGAGTACATTGTTCAAGATGGTGATGTTATGCATTTTAAATTCAATGTTTAAAAACATTAAAAAGTAAAATAAAAGGGTTAATTCAGTTACTTAATATAATCATTGATTAATTGTTTTAAATGTTCCACTTCCTTTTCAATCGATTCAATTTGGTTTAGAGCTTCCTTTTTATTTAAAAAGTCAACTTTTTCAGCATTTTCAGCAAGATTGCCTAAGTGTTCAAAACCAATGTTCCTAGAACTACCTTTAACAGTATGTAAACAATCGTAGTAAGCTTTAGCGTCATTATTTTTAATTGCAGCATTTAGTTTTTCAACACAACTTAAAATCATTGGCTGAGCCGCTTTAACCAGCTTTTTAACTTTTTCTTCATCGTTTTTTAGTTTTCTACTGATTTCGTTTAGATTAAAATGTTGAATTTGATTATCAGTATTATGTTGGTTTTTGTTTGTCAAAAAGTCAGAAATGGTTTGAATTAAATCCTCTTCTTCAATAGGTTTGTTGATATAGGCATTCATTCCAGCCAATAAACAAGATTCATAGTTTTCTTCTCTATTTCCGGCAGTAATGGCTACAATTGGTACGTCCTTATTGACGTTGCTCATTTTTCGGATAATTTGAGTGAGCTCAAAACCATTCATTTGTGGCATCTTTAAATCCATTAAGAGTAAGTCAAACTTTTGTTGATTAATTTGATCTAATGCCGCTTCTCCGTTTTGAGCCGTTTTTATTTTAGCTTTTGGAAAGTACACTTCAATTAATGACTGAGCTAGTAAAATATTGGTTATTTCATCGTCGATAATTAATACTTCAAAAACACGACTTTCCTCTTTATCTAATCTCTTTGTTGAGCTTTCTTTTATTTCATGCTCTTGCTGATCTACTTCAACATTTAAGTCAAAATAAAATGTACTGCCTTCCCCAAGTTTGCTGTTTAAGTGGATTTGAGTTTTTAAAAGTTTCGATAAATTCCGAGCTATTGCCAACCCTAAACCACTTCCTCCATAATGACTTGAAATACTAGGGTTAGATTGTTGAAAAGACTCAAAAATAATTTTCTGTTCACTTTTTGCTATACCAATACCACTGTCTTTTACAGAGAAACGCAACTTGAAGTTATTTTCTGTACTTTTTTCAATTAGATTAATTTGAAGCATAACAAAGCCTTCATCAGTGAACTTAATTGCATTTCCAATTAGGTTAAAAAGAAGTTGTTTTACCTTTGTTTCGTCAATTTTGACTTGTTTTGGAACTTTTTCGTCAATTACAACTTTTAAATCTATTCCCTTTTCTGCAGCTTGAAAACTTACCGAACTTTTTACTGAGTTTACCAAACTATTAAGATGAACAGGACGAATATTTAGTTCAGACTCGCTTTCTTCTAAACGAGTAAAGTCTAGAATGGAATTCAAAATATCCAAGAGCGATCTGCCTGATTTATTAATGTGATTTACAAAGGTCTTGCTTTTGTCAGTTAAGTTTTCCGACTGTAATAGACGAGAGAAACCAATAATTCCGTTTAGGGGAGTTTTAATTTCATGCGTCATATTTGACAAGAAAATGTTCTTAGCACTATTGGCCTTTTCTGCTTCCAGCTTTGCTTTTTTAAGCTTTTGTTCCATTAAACGTATTTCCGTCAAGTCGAAGTTAGTTCCTGCTGAACGAATGGGTTCACCTTTTGCATTCCTTTCAATGTAAGCTCTTGAAAGCACATAAACATAGTTTCCTTTTTTGTGTTTTAGGCGTGCTTCAACTTCATAAACATCTGAACCGTCTTTCCAAGCATCTTCAATAGTTTGTTTTACTCTATCAATATCATCTTTGTGCATTAAATCATAAAACAAGCCGGAAGTGTTCGGGAGTTCATTGTCTTTATAACCAATCATTTCAAACCAACTTTCACTATAATACATTTTATCTTCTATAATGTTATAGTCCCAATAAGCATCTTGAGAACCTTTTAAAACCAGTTCTAATCTTTTTTCGCTAGCCTCTAGAGATTTACGGGCTTCTTCTTTTTCTGTAATATCAACTGTTGTCATTACCAATAAGCTCTCTTCATCTTTTCGAATAAGCGGGGAGTAGGTGTTTAAATAAATTTTATCTCTAAAATAAATAGTTTCTTCAATATTGTCGCCTTTTAGCGCCTGTTTTGCACTTTTTATTACTTGATTTGCTAAGGTTTCAGGAAAAACAGCTGCCATATTTTTTCCGGTGTAATCCTTAGGGTTTGCACCTTGTTCATAGTATCCTTGTCCGTCAGTAATTAAAAAGTTTAAATCTTTATCTAACAAACTAATTGAGCCATTTGGGAAGTTTTCAGCAATCAGTGATAGCCTCTTTGCGTACTCCTCTTCTGCTTTTTTTGCTGCCTTTATAGCTGTTATATCATTCACACTTACAAAAGCACCTACAATATTGTTTTTGTAATCATAAGCAGGCTTGTAGGTCATTAAAAAGGTTAGTTCTTTATTTTTTATTGCAATTACTTCAAATTCCCTCTGAATTGTTTTGCCTTTAAATACCTTTTCATACAAAGATTTAAGCGCCTCAACCTCAGATAAAGCCGCATAATCAAGGATTGATTGTCCTTTTTTGACCTCTTTATTGAAAAATGTGCTATAGTCGTTTTTAAATTGCTCATTAAAATTGACGATACGTAAATTCCTATCTACATAAACAAAGCGTTCTTCGGTATTATCAACTATTGTTTTTAACTCAATTTGTTTTTGTTTTTTATCAGTAATATCTAAAAAGGTTCCTTGAAACTTATACACCTCTCCATCTTCATCTAACAGTGGTTCGAGGTGATTAATTACGTACCTAATCGCTCCATCAGGGTGGACTAAACGAAACTCGGTATTAAACTCTTTTTTTTCTGCAATGGCTTTTTCAATATCAGCTTCATTTTTAGGAATATCTTCTGGGTGAGTATGAGATGCAAGTAGTTCATAGCTTAATGCAGTGCCTTTGGGTATGCCGAAAATTTCATAAGTACGATCAGTCCATTCGATTTCTCCGGTTTTAAAATTCCATTCCCAATAACCAACCTCTGCTATTCGAACTGCAGAATCCATTTTCTGTTTCGTTTCAATTAATATCTTTTCTTGTGCTTTCCTTTTAGTTATGTCATTTATTATGGCTACAAAGTGCTTTTTGTAATCATATATTGCAAGTTGTAAAAAAACTTCTACCGGATATTTTGAACCATCTGCCCTTGCATGAGTTGTTTCAAAAATAACTTGTTGTTTTTCTTCTTTTAAAAGTTCATTTAAATAAGGCTGAAAAGTTTTTTGTGTGTGGTCTTTTTTTAAATCAAGCGGAGTCATTTGAATTATTTCTGCCAAACTATAGCCCAAGTTATTTAGAGCACCTTTATTGACATATTCGAACTTCAATGTATTTGCATCAAAAATGTAAATTTCATTAATGCTGTTTTCCAGTGCATAGGCAAACTGTTCTCTTTCTGTTCTGAGTTTTTTCTGATCACTTATATCGATAGAGGATAGTACAAAACGTTCAATTTTACCGTTTGAATTTTTAATAGGTAAGTAGGAATTTAGAAAGGTTTTATCTCCTACCACACACTCTTCTCTTACGTTTTCTCCTTTAAAAACGCGATTAATTGGCGCTAAAATCTGTTCGAGAGCTTCCGGGTAAAAAACTTCTCTAATATCTTTATTCCTAACTTCTTCCGGAAACATACTTAAGCCTGTGTAGGCTTTTCCGTTGGCGTAAATAACTTCAAGTGATTTACTAATTAAGCAAATTGTTCCGTTGGGGAAATTACCTGCAATAGCGCTTAAATCTTGCTCTCTTTGCATTAGCGCCTTGCTTTTTTGTTTAAGAAGCATTTGTAAATTACTTCTATGTTCTTGCAATTCTAATTCTTGTGTTTTCTGAACACTGATGTCGTAAAAGTTGATCACTACCCCGTCGTATTTTTGATCCGAAGTTTTGTAGGGCATGATTTGTGTCCAATAGTAGTTGCCATTTTCTGCCAAAAGTTCAAATGACTTACTTTTGTTTGTTTGAATGACTTTTTGACAATCTTTTATTAAATCCTTGGCTTTAAATTTAAAGGTGAAATCTTTAATTTTTCTTCCTTCATCTGATTCTTCTAAGGAAATAAGCGCTTTAATGCTTGGCGTAAATTTTCGAATGTATAACTCTTTTGTCAGAAATAAAGTTGGAATTTGAGTGCTTTTCATCAAATTATCCAATAAGTTATTCAATCTATTAACTTCTTCTAATCTGTTTTGAAGCTCATCATTACTGGTAATTAATTCCTCATTCAACGATTGCAGTTCTTCTTGAGAGGACTCTAATTCTTCGTTAGTACTTTGCAGTTCTTCATTTAAAACTTGTTCTTGCTCAGCTTTTATCCGAAGTCTTTCGTTGGCATCTTCAAGTTTATTAATTGTGTTTTCCAGAAATGAACGTGCATTAAAAAGTTCTTTTTCAATTGATTTGTCACCAATGTTTGAGAAACTTTCTTCTTTAAAAACCAAGTGCTGACGGTTGATAAATGAAATTAAGTAGGCCTTTTGACTGTCGTATTTTTTGGTCAACTTTTTGCCACTAATGCGATAGGTAGAAATTCCATTTTCATCAAAAATAGATTGTGCAGCTAATTCATGCGAGTCGCCTTTTATTAACTGTTCTAATAAAGAGGTTAGTGCAGATTTATATTCATCTCTTGCTAATTTAATAAGGTTTTTAGTAAGTAAACCGGACTGAAGTGAAAAGAAGCGCTCGGAGTTTCCTTGAAAGTAGATTACTTCTTGCTTTTCATTCACAATTACTGAAAAAGGAATAAAATTCTCAAAAATGACTTGCTTTGCTTCTTCTTCCAGGCGTTTCATATCAGTATTGTACTCACCTGCTGCTTCAAAAAAGCTACTAATGTTGGGAGAGGAGTAGTTCCACAACGGACTACTGAAGTTCTTTACTTTTTTAGATTGATATATTTTATGCTCCGAGTTAACTGTGCTAAATAAGGAGTCGTTTAGTGTAGACTCTGACTTTCCAAGCAATAAATAAGCCTGATCTTTTAATGAGTAATTGAATATTTCAAAGCATTTACTTTGAAGCGATTTGTCGAAGTATATTAAAGTGTTTCTGCAAGAGATAAAGTCAACCTTTGAGAAAGGAGGAGATTGGATTAGATTTTGTCTTGTAAAAAGAATTGATTTCTTTAGATTATTGTCAATTTCGTATTTATCATTTTTCTTAGAGAAATACTTTTCAACAAAGAAATCAGGCACTTCTTTAATGTCTTCTTCTTTATAAACTCCCTTTTTGGCAAGAGAAATTGCATCTTCACTGATGTCAGTTGCAAAAATTTGAAGTTTAACTTTACTCTTCTTTTTCCTTATTAATTCATTTAAAATCATAGCAATGCTGTAGGCTTCTTCGCCTGTAGAACAAGCGGCAACCCAAATTCTCAAATCTTCCCCTTCTTGCTTTTTTAATAATTTGGGAAAAAACTCCTTCTCTAAGAATTTAAAAACTTTGGGGTCTCTAAAAAAATGACTTACGTGAATCAATAGCTCTTTTCGTAAATTTTCTCTTTCCTCTTGGCTGTTCTCAAGCAACTTTGAGTATTCTTCAAACTGAGTGATTTTATGAAGACTCATTCGTTTTTGCACCCTTCTTAGGCGACTCGCAGTCTTGTATTGACTAAAATCGTCATTAAAATAATGAGATAGTATATCGGTGATTTTCTTTAGTTCGTCTTGCATTTGTCTGCTTTTATCCCAATAAATTAGCTTTCAAATATAATGTATAATTGTTTGAAAGTGAACAAACTTAAAAAGAATAGGTAAATCACCTATATCTGCGAGTTTTGATTAATGTAAAATCGACGAAAAAGAAAATGTTAAAACATCTGTTGAAAAAACATCTAATCGAACATAAAATTAAACTTCCTTTATAGGTACTTTAGAGCTTTCATTGGAAAAATATGGCAGAAGAAGTTCAGTATACGGAAGACAACATTCGCTCACTTGATTGGAAAGAACACATTCGCATGCGTCCGGGTATGTATATCGGTAAGTTAGGGGATGGAAGCTCTTACGATGATGGTATTTATGTTTTACTGAAAGAGGTCCTTGATAACTCTATTGATGAGTTTGTAATGGGCAATGGTCGCACGATTGAAGTAACTATTAAAGATAAAACGGTTAAAGTTCGTGATTACGGACGTGGTGTTCCACTCGGAAAAGTAGTTGATGTTGTATCTAAAATCAATACCGGAGGAAAATATGACTCTAAAGCTTTTAAAAAGTCTGTTGGTTTGAATGGAGTGGGTACTAAAGCGGTTAATGCACTTTCAACCTACTTTCGCATAGAGTCTTGCCGTGATGAAAAAATGAAAGCAGCAGAGTTCTCTAAAGGAGAGTTAACGCTTGATTCTCCCATAGAGGAAAGCAGCCGTCGAAAAGGGACTAAAGTTACTTTTATTCCTGATGAAAGTATTTTTCACAACTATCAATATCGCACACAGTATATTGAACGCATGCTATGGAACTACGTATACTTAAATCGTGGTTTGACTATTATCTTTAATGGGGAGAAATATTATTCTGAACGTGGACTTTATGACTTGTTGGAGAAAAACATGTCTGATGAACCACTTTATCCGATTATTCACTTAGAAGGTGAGGATATTGAAGTAGCAATGACTCACACACATGCTTATGGAGAAGAATACTATTCATTTGTAAACGGACAGCATACTACTCAAGGTGGAACGCATCAAAATGCTTTTAGAGAAGCTTATGTTAAAACAGTTCGAGAGCATTTTCAAAAGGATTATGACGCAAGAGATATTAGATCTTCCATTGTAGCAGCAGTTTCAGTAAAAGTAATGGAACCGGTTTTTGAATCTCAAACAAAAACCAAATTAGGTTCAAATGATGTTGGACCCGATGGACCGAGTATGCGAGCGTTTATCAATGATTTTTTAAAGAAGCATCTTGATAATTTTTTACATAAAAACCCTGAAATTGCCGAAGCTCTTCAAAAGAAGATTCACCAATCGGAGCGAGAAAGGAAAGATTTAGCAGGAATTAAGAAGCTTGCCCGAAAACGTGCAAAAGAAGTGAGTTTGCACAATAAAAAATTGCGAGACTGTAGAGTTCATTTTAATACTAATAAAGACAGAAGTGAAGAAACCACTCTCTTTATTACGGAGGGAGATTCAGCATCAGGTTCTATAACTAAGGTTAGAGATGTAAATACTCAGGCAGTTTTTAGTTTAAAGGGAAAACCGCTAAACTCATACGGTTTGACAAAAAAGATTGTTTATGAGAATGAAGAGTTTAATCTTTTACAAGCAGCTTTAAATATTGAGGAAAGCTTAGATGATTTAAGGTATAATAAAGTAGTGTTAGCTACTGATGCCGATGTAGATGGAATGCATATAAGATTATTGTTAATTACTTTTTTCTTGCAGTTTTTTCCCGATTTGGTAAAAAATGGACACTTATATGTTTTAGCAACTCCACTATTTCGCGTAAGGGATAAAAAGCAGACTTTTTACTGCTACAGCGATAAAGAAAGACGAGATGCGATTGAGGCATTAAAGGGGAAAGCAGAAATTACTCGATTTAAAGGTTTAGGAGAGATTTCGCCGGATGAGTTTAAAAACTTTATTGGCGAAGATATTCGTTTAGAACCGGTGGTAATCGGAAAAGATAAGTCGGTTCATGAACTGATGGAGTTTTACATGGGTAAAAATACGCCCGACAGACAAGAGTTCATTATTGAAAACTTGAAAGTTGAGCAAGATTTGGTTGAAGATTTAGAAGAAGTTTAAGCAGAAAAATGGCTGAAAAGGAAGACGAAAATATAAACGAAGAAAGTAAGACAGAGGGTCAGGAGATGGGTGATTCTGAGGGCTTGGAGAATGTAATCCAAGTCAGTGGAATGTACAATGAATGGTTTTTAGATTATGCTTCTTACGTAATTTTAGAACGTGCTGTTCCTCATGTAAATGACGGAATGAAGCCCGTTCAAAGAAGAATTTTACATTCACTCAAAGAACTTGACGATGGCAGGTATCACAAAGTAGCCAATGTTATTGGAAACACGATGAAGTATCACCCTCATGGGGATGCTTCAATTGGTGATGCAATGGTACAGCTGGGTCAGAAAAACTTGCTATTAGATATGCAAGGAAACTGGGGGAATATTTTAACCGGCGATCGGTCAGCTGCTCCTCGTTATATTGAAGTTCGCTTGTCAAAGTTTGCCTTAGATGTTGCCTTCAATAAAAAAACAACCGACTGGGCAGCATCTTATGATAGTAGAGGCATGGAGCCGGTGACTTTACCCATGAAGTTTCCTCTATTGTTAGCGCAAGGTGTTGAGGGGATTGCTGTAGGCTTAGCTTGCAAGATTTTACCACATAACTTTTTAGAGTTAATTGATGCTTCTATTGCTATTCTGAAAGGCAAGAAAACAAATATTTTACCGGATTTTCAAACCGGTGGAATGGCAGATTTTTCGAATTACAATGAGGGGCTGAGAGGTGGTCGAGTTCGACTGAGAGCTAAAATTTCTCAACTCGATAAGAAAACTCTTCAGATTACTGAGATTCCTTATGGAACAAATACCGGAAACTTGATAGACTCTATCTTAAAAGCTAATGATAAAGGAAAAATCAAGGTTAAAAAGATTGAAGATAATACAGCTGAAAACGTAGAGATCAACATCCATTTGCCGGGAGGTGTGTCTCCCGATAAAACAATTGATGCACTCTACGCATTTACAGATTGCGAAATTTCTATTTCTCCTAATTCATGTGTTATTGGAGATGACAAACCAAAGTTTTTATCGGTAAACGAAATTCTCAGAATTTGTACAGAGCATACGAAACATTTGCTAAAAAGAGAATTGGAGATCCGCAAGGGAGAGTTGGAAGAGCAGTGGCACTTTGCTTCCTTGGAGAAGATTTTTATTGAAAAAAGAATTTATCGCGATATTGAAGAGTGTGAAACTTGGGAGGCAATTATAGAAACCATTCACAAAGGTTTAGCCCCTCATGTAAAGCATTTAATTAGAGCGGTAACCGATGAAGATGTAACGCGCTTAACTGAGATAAAAATTAAGCGAATCTCTAAATTCGACAGTTTTAAAGCTGATGAATTAATCAGCAAGATTGAAGAAGAAATTGCACAAATAAAGCATGATCTAGAGCACTTAACTGATTATGCGATTGCATACTTTAAACGCATTAAAGAGAAACACGGAGCAGGTAGGGAAAGAAAAACAGAGATAAAATCTTTTGAAACCATTGATGCATCTAAAGTTGCAGTTGCCAACACTAAGCTATATGTAAATAGAGCGGAGGGCTTTATCGGGCATGGATTGAAAAAGTCAGATGCTGAATTTGTAGCTGACTGTTCTGACATTGATGACATTATTGTTTTTAGAGAAGATGGAGTGATGTTGGTTCAAAAGATTCAACCAAAGTCGTTTGTGGGAAAAAACATTATTCACGTAGGAGTTTGGAAAAAAGGGGATAAGCGCACTATTTATAATATGATTTATCAAGATGGAAAGGCGGGTAAAGCGATGATGAAGCGATTTGCTGTTACTTCCATTACTCGAGATAAAGAGTATGATTTAACTGCCGGCACGGCCGGATCTAAAGTATTATATTTTTCCGCTAATCCAAATGGTGAAGCAGAAGTAGTAACTGTTCAATTAAGAGCAAAGGCAAAGTTGAAGAAACTTAAGTTCGATACTGACTTTGCCGAAATGGCAATTAAAGGGCGTAGTGCAAAGGGGAATATTTTAACCAAGCACTTAGTGAGTAAAATCAAATTAAAGGAGGAGGGAACTTCTACTTTAAGTGCGAGAAAAATTTGGTTTGATGATACCGTACAGCGTTTAAACTCCGAAGGGAGAGGTGAGTTATTAGGAAGCTTTAAATCGGATGATAAAATCTTAACAATAACTCAGTCGGGACATTATAAACTTACCGGAACGAATTTAAGTACCCACTTTGAAGACGATTTAATATTAATTGAAAAGTGGATACCTGAAAAGCCAATTACTGCAATTTATTTTGATGGAGAAAAAGAAGATTATTACGTAAAGCGCTTTCTGGTAGAAGATACAGATAAGAAAACGCTTTTCATTACTGAAGATGATAAGAGCTATTTGGAGTTGGTATCAACTGACTTTAATACAGTTATTGAGTTGACTTTTGCCAAAGCTAAAGGCAAAGACCAAAAGCCAAATGAGGTACTTAATCTTAAGGAGTTTATCTCTGTGAAAGGATTAAAGGCTTTGGGTAATAAATTGAGCTACAATAAAATAAAAAATGTTGAGCGTTTAGATGAGGAAACAGCTGCCGAAAAGTTAGAAATTGACATAGAAGAGCTAAAAAATCCTTTTGAAGTAAAGAAAGAAGAGACAAAGACAGAGGAGCCAACTTCACAGTCAGATAGTGAAGAAGCAGATAAGGAAGATGAGAAGATTGAAAAGGACGAAGGGGGTGCCGGAAAAAAGTCGAGTGACCATAAGGATGATTCTTCTTCCGATAACGGAGCGGCCTCGCAAATGGATTTATTTTCTTAATTATGATTTCAATCACATTATTAATTATCATTATTACGCTTGCGGTTTCAATTCCTGCTTTTAGAAATCAGCAGTTGTTTTACCGTTTAGACTTTTCACCTCATGCGGTAGAGAGCAATAAAGAATGGTACCGTTTTATTACTCATGCATTTCTCCATGCAGATTGGATGCACCTTATTTTAAATATGTTGGTGCTTTTTTTCTTTGGCGATGCAACACAGTCATATTTTGAGGCTTATGCAGGCGCAAAAGGTACATTTTACTTTATTTTATTATATGTAGGAGGCATTGCTTTTGCTGTAATACCCACTTATAAAAAACACAGAAACAACCCTAACTACCATTCAGTGGGTGCTTCAGGAGCAGTTTCTGCTGTACTATTTTCATCTGTAATTTTCAGTCCGGGAACATCAATTTGCCTTTGGGGAGTTTTGTGTTTACCCGGAATTATTTGGGCAGTGATTTATCTTATATATTCTTATTCTCAAGCTAAAAAAGGAGGTGATTATATCAATCATGATGCGCATTTTTGGGGAGCGGTTTACGGAATAGTATTCACTTTTTTGAGCATACCACAGTCCTTTACTTCATTTTTCGACCAAATATGGAGACTTTTGCCTTTCTAAAAAGCTCCCTATCGAATGAGTCAACCTTATTATTGTCTAAATAGTCAGTTTGTTGAAAAAGAAAACCTAAGCTTAGGCATTAACCGTGCTTTTAAGTTTGGTGATGGATTATTTGAAACAGTAAGATTGGTTAACGGACAAGCTCAAAACTTTTCTGATCACATCGAAAGGTTAACCGAAGGAATGAAGTTTTTAAAACTTCAATTTGATGAAAACTTCGACAAAACTATACAATTAGAGTCTGAGCAACTTATTCGCAAAAACAAGCAATTTAAAGGAGGTGTACTGAGAATTTATGTTTTTAGGGCAGGAATGGGAAAGTACACACCACAATCGAATCAGCTGGAGTATTTAATTGAAACCGAAGAGCTCTCAGAAAATAATTATAGCTTAAATGATTTAGGTTTAAGAGTCGATCTTGCAGAAAGTGTTTCAATTACTCCTTCAAAGTTTACACAATTAAAAAGCTTGAATGCATTGCCTTATGTTATGGCATCCATTGAAAAAGAAGAGCGATTGTTTGATGATTTACTTTTGTTAAATGATGATCAACAGCTTGTTGAAGCAACTTCCTCAAATATTTTTTTAGTAAAGAAAAATGAATTGTTAACGCCGCCTATTTCTTCTGGCTGTTTAAGTGGAGTTATGCGAAAAAGAATTTTGCAAATAGCTTCTTCTGTTGGTTTAAATTCTAAAGAAAGTACAATTTCAGTTGATGACTTACTAGAAGCTGATGAAGTTTTTTTAACGAATAGTATTAGTGGAATAAGATGGGTTGGAGCATTTCGTAAAAAACGCTACTTTCATAATTGGGCTAAGAAATTAGTGGAGAAGATTTAGAGTCTCCTAATTCAAAGCCGGATCTATAGGGAAGTTGGCCATAATTGATATTTCTTTAGGCGAATCGGCAACTACCTCATTCCAGAGTTTTTGGTTTCTACTGAAAATAGTTTCAAAATTGGATTCTTTAATCAGCCATGAGTTTTGCTTAAGTTCCTCTTCTAGTTGAGTTTTATCCCATCCTGAATACCCCAAAAAGAACTTTATTTCATTTGGTTGAACAAGCTTTTGCTCAATCATTGCTTTTACTTGCTCTAAGTTTCCATTCCAGTACAAGCCTTTTTGTATTTCAACACTATCGTTAATTAAATCACCCTTGGTATGAATAAAAAACAAACTCTGCGTTTCTACCGGTCCTCCTAAATAAATTGGTGCATCAAATTCAGGGAAATCAGCAATTACATCACTCAGTTGAATGTTATCCGCTTTGTTTAAAATAAAGCCTACAGCTCCGTCATCGTTAAATTCTACCAGCAAAACTACAGAACGACTAAAGTTAAAGTCATTCATAAAAGGTTCGGCAATTAATAGCTTTCCTTTTTCCGCTTTTAAGCGATTCAACTCTGATATTTTTCGCTGAAATGGGTTGTAATCCATAGTGAACCAAATATAAGATTTTATTGCAAATTCATTTCTTTGTTAGGGTAATTCTCTTATAAAAATTATAACTTTCCACCCTAATTCAATCAAAGTTTGATAAAATCAATTCAAAAAATACCAACACTTTGGCTCAAAGTGATTTTATTTGTTGCCGCATTTGCTGCTTATTCAAATACTTTAAATCACGAATTTGTATTAGATGACGAGATTGTTTTTACAAAAAATAAATTTGTTCAAGAAGGACTTAGTGGAATTGATGACATTTTAAGTCATGGATTTCTCTATGGCTTTAATCAGAGAAACGACCAGTCTTACCGACCGCTTACGCTAATCAATCTGGCAATAGAAAAACAAATTTTTGGCAATAATCCAAAGGCAATACATTGGATGCAGGTTCTTATATATGCGATCTCTATAGTGTTGTTATACCAGTTTTTAATGCTTCTTTTCAAGAATACTGATCGTTCAATTCTCTTTTGGATTACGCTTTTGTTTGCTTTGCACCCAATACATACAGAAGTAGTTGCAAATATTAAAAGCAGAGATGAGCTACTTCATTTTATTTTTGCCATTCTTACTTTATTTTATGCAATCAAGTATTTCGATTACAAAAAGACTAACTATTTATGGTACAGTGTTGGTTTTTATTTGTTTGCACTTTTAAGCAAAGAAATGGCGGTTACCTTAATTGTTATTCTTCCACTTTGCCTTTGGTTTTTTCGCACTGTAGATTTTAAAAAGCTGCTCAGTATTAGCGGGCCAATAATCTGTGTTTTCGTATTGTATCTTGGACTTAGAAATTTTATTTTGGATGCTGTCACTTTTGACGAAGAAATGACCGTAATTAACAATACTTTAGCTGCTGCAACTTCTATCTCAGAGCGTTTGGCTACTAATATTTACATTTTTAGCGAATATGTAAAACTGTTGTTCTTTCCTCATCCACTTAGTTGGGATTATTCTTACCCTCACTTTTCAATTGTTGACTTTAGTAATAAAAGAGTCATTTTAACGCTGATATTATTCTTTTTTGCATTAACTGCTGCGATTATGAAGTTAAAAAGTAAGAGCATTTTTAGTTTCTGCTTTTTCTTTTTTATAGCTGCTTTCTCGGTTGCTTCTAACTTTTTTATTTTAATTGGTTCAACCTTGGGCGAACGCTTACTGTTTTTTCCATCTTTAGCTTTTTCTATTTTTCTCGTTTTTGGAATTCACTATGTTTTAAAGAGTGTTTTTCAAGATAAATCAAGAAATACCACTTTAATTAATGGAATACTAATTCTGATTTCGCTTCTTTATTTATTTAAAACAGTAGATCGAAATGCCGATTGGAAAAACAGCTTAGCTTTATTTGAAGCAGGGGTAGAGGCTACTCCAAACAATACTAGGGTGCATTCAGCTTTAGCTTCTGCCTATCGACAAAAAGGAGAGGGAATTCGAAGTATGGAAGCACAATTTTGGTATCAAAAAGCAATCAATCATTATCAAGAAAGCATAAACCTATATGAGGGAAATGTTGATGCACATTACAATCTTGGCGTTACTTATATGAATTTGGGAAACGACACTAAAGCAAAAACAGCTTTTGAAAATTGCCTATCTAAAGAGCCCAATCACCTTCAAGCATTGAATAATTTAGGTGTGATTTATTTTAGATTAAGCGATTATAATAATGCCTTGAAATACTTTACTCAATGTTTAAAAATAGATGAAAATTTTCAAAATGCATTGGCTAATATAGGCGCTGTTCATCACAATTTAGGTAATTTTAATGAGGCTAAAAGTTTCTATGAAAGAGCCTTGCAACTCAATCCAAATGATGTAAATACAAGAAATAACTATCAACAGTTAATGAATAGATAAACGATACTTATGGATAAAGTTAGAAAAACAGTAAAACATATTCGTAGAGATTTTACATATGATACTTTAGATGAAAACGAAGCACCTAAAAATCCGCTAGATTTATTACATAAGTGGTTGGAAGAAGCAATTAAAGCAGAATTGAAAGATCCAAATGCCTTTGTCTTGTCTACAGTGAACAATGCGCAACCCGATAGTAGGGTAGTATTGTTGCGAGATGCCCGAGAGGAAGGTCTTGAGTTTTTTACAAATTATTCTAGTAAAAAAGGTCAGGATTTAACGCACAATAACTTGGTTTCCATAAACTTTTTTTGGGTTGAATTAGATCGTCAAGTTCGGATTCACGCAAAAGTTGACCGATTAGCTTCTCATTTATCGGATGAGTATTTTGCTACACGTCCGCGTGCCAGTCAAATTGGAGCATGGGCGTCTAATCAAAGTCATAAACTAAAAAGTAGAGCTTCCTTGGAAGAGCGAATTGCTGAAATTGAGAAGAAGTTCGAAGGACAAGATGTTCCTCGCCCTGATTTTTGGGGAGGTTACCTAGCTGTTCCTTCTTATTATGAGTTTTGGCAGGGTAGAGCTAGTCGATTACACGATCGAATTGTTTACGAACAAATGGATGATAATTGGGAAATGAAGCGACTTTATCCTTAAAATGAATTTAGTAGAAAGTTACCTTAAAAAGCATGCCTTTCGTCAGAAATTAATAAACACATTGCCCAATACAAACTTGGGAATGGTTATCGTTATTCCGGCTTATAATGAGGAAAGCATATTGCAGCCATTAAAAGCACTTTCAAATTGTAAAACGCCAATTAAGAGTGTTGAAGTTATTGTTGTTTTCAATGCTTCAGAAGAGGATTCAGAAGAAGTTCTTCAAAAGAATATTAATGCACTAAGTGAGGCAAAATCTTATTACACTTTGCTTCAGAAACCTTTTTACGATCTACATTTTATTGTTGAACACCATTTACCTAAAAAGCATGCGGGAGTTGGCTTGGCTAGAAAAATTGGCATGGATGAAGCCGCGAGGAGATTGGCGCATATTAATAAAATGGAGGCTCCAATTATTTGTTTTGATGCGGATAGTAGTTGTGAAGTAAACTATTTGAAAGCTATTGAAAATCATTTTAATAATTTCCCTGATACTTCAGCTGCATCTATTCACTTTGAACACCCTTTAGATGGTGATTTGTTTAGTTTTGAGGTTTATAAAGGCATAACCTATTATGAATTACATCTTCGCTATTACAAAAATGCCTTGGCTTTTGCTAATTTGCCTTATGCTTTTCATACCATCGGTTCTTCAATGGCTGTTCGAACAATAGATTACTGTAAACAAGGGGGAATGAACAAGCGAAAAGCCGGAGAAGACTTCTATTTTTTACAGAAGTTTATAAAATTGGGGAATTTTAGTGAGATTAAAGACACTATGGTAATTCCTTCGCCAAGAGTTTCTGACAGGGTGCCATTTGGAACAGGAAGAGCTATTAAAGAAATGTTGGAAAAGGAGAGAAGCATTGAAATGTCTTATTCCTTCACTTGTTTTCGTCTAATTAAAGAAGCTTTACAAAGTCTTGAAAATTGGTATAATGGAGATGTAGAAACTCATCGATATTTCATTGAATTTGTTGGCAAAGAAAAGCTTTTGGAAAAAGTTGAGGAAATTCGACGTCAGTCAAGTAATCAACAGCTTTTTGTTAAACGATTTTTTCATTGGTTTGATGCTTTTCAATGTTTAAAATTCGTTCATTTTCTTAGAGATCAATATTATCCGAACGAAGAGTTGAATATAGCTGTCCCTAAATTGCTTAATGAAGTTGGTCTAAGAAAAGAGTTTTTGACAGAGAAGGATTTGTTATTGAAGTTGAGAGAATTAGATAGGAATTAGATTTTTTAGTTTTCACTACTTGATCGAAGTTCTTTCACGAGTTTGAAATTGTGCTCATTAACTACATATCTTCCTGATTCAATTAATTGAAAAACTTCGTACTCTCTATCTTTTTTATAGGGTCTTATTTTTTTAAATGAACGACAAACGTTTATTTGTCGCTGATTTAAATTTGATATTGATTGCTTTTGAGTAAAGTCAATTGGCGAATTCTCCGAAAGCTCTAAACCAATGATTTCAATATTTTTTTCTTTGCAGTGGTAATTAATCAATTGTTTAGGTTTTCTAAATTCTAAATAATGAATGTCTTTCATTACTTTTTGAAAAGTTTGATCACTGTATTTGTCTAAAAGATTGATAGCATACTCCGAGTGTTGATCTTGTAAAACCTTCCATTCAAACCTACTGTAACCCAGCTTGTAAAGGAATTCTTGGAAATCCATTTGCATGAGGTCAAATTCTTGATATGTTAATTGGCGATACTTCAATTTAGTAGTAAATATATTTCGAAAATAAAAAGTTTTTTTAAGTTTCCAAAGGCTTGCCCTCAAATTCTTCAATTTTTTTTCTAATATCCATTGGAATTGCATCACTTTTGCCACTCTTAATGTCAATGTTTACAAGCGCCTGATGTGCTTTAGCAGCAATAGCATAACCCTCATTATTTTCAGTAGTAATTACACTTTCGAAGTGAAAACTTTTTGTTCCAATTTTACTAACTCTAGTATAAACGGCTACTTCTTCTCCAAACTGAATAGGTCGTAGATAGTCGATTTCAATTCTTGCAACTACAGCATTAAATGATTTTATGTCATTAAACTGTTGTAAAACTTCCTGAGAGTAAGCAATTCTAGATTCCTCTAAAAAGTTTAAATATCTGGCATTGTTAACATGATGCATAGCATCAAGATCCATAAATCGCACATTTAACTTGATTTTATGTTGAAATAAATTTAGGTTAATATCCTTCATAATTAATAAGGTTTAAAAGTTTCTCTAAGGAGGTTAAATAATTAATTTTTAAATTGTTTATCTCACTTAAAGGGAATTGAAAGCTGAGTTTTACAAATTCTGCTGTTTCACTTATTTTAGTTTTACTATTAACTTTATTGGTTAATTCGTTCTCCCAAATATCTCCAATTTGAGTGTAGAATAAACCATCGCTGTTTACTAAGTTTTTATTTAATGCTTTAAGATACTCCTTTAAATATTTTCCTTTTAGAATTAAACTCACAGAGTATGCTTTTGACCACCAAATCATTGTTCTAATGGCAAAAATATCTGTCCTGCTAAAACATCTTGGGTAATCAAGTACTACAAACGGCAGTCCTTGGTGCTTTTCACCTTTACTTACTTTTGGTGGAGGGCTAAGTGCATTTAATTTTGAATATTTTTCAGCAGTTTGATTTCCGAGCTTTTGCAGTATCAATTCTGACAGCCTAAGAATCTTATTTTTTTGGCGAATAAATTGTTCATTCTCTATTAATTGTATTTCATCACAACTAAATTGCTGATTTTCTTCCATACAGTAAATGTAATTTTTTATGAGTGAAAGGAGAATTTAATTTTTGTAAATAATTTAAAAATATTTCTTATCATTGTGATATCATTTTAATATTAATTTAAATTTACTAATCATGAATCACGAAAAAGAAACAAAACCTGCTTCAGGGTATTTAATGTTAGCAATAATCTTAGTTATTATCGCTTTAGGTATTATTGGAATTGCCCTCTATCACAATCCTTGGTTTGTGGCATTAATTATTGTTGGTTTAGTAATGTGTATTGGGTTCTTCTTTGTATATCCAAATGGGTCAAGAGTTTTAACATTATTTGGGGAATACAAAGGCACAGTAAAAGAACACGGTTTTTATTGGGTAAATCCTTTTTTTGTTCGTCAGAATATTTCATTAAGAGCAAGAAATTTTGACAGTGAACGATTGAAAGTAAACGATAAGTTGGGTAATCCGATTAACATTAGTGTGATCTTAGTTTGGCGGGTTAAGGATACTTATAAAGCTGCTTTTGAAGTTGATATTTACGAAAACTTTGTGAGAGTGCAGACAGATGCAGCAGTAAGAAAGTTAGCAGGAATGTATGCCTACGATAATTTCGATGATGATGAGCAAGAAGTAACGCTGCGAAGTGGGATGGAGGAGATCAATGAGAATATGGAAAAAGAGGTTGCTGAACGATTAGCCATTGCAGGAATTGAGGTTTTGGAAGCTAGAATTGGTTATTTGGCTTATGCCTCTGAGATTGCATCAGCCATGTTGCGACGTCAGCAAGCTACTGCAATTGTTGCTGCTAGAATGAAAATAGTTGAAGGAGCTGTCTGGATGGTTGAAGAAGCAATCAATCAGCTGAATAAACGAAAAGTAGTAGAGTTAGACGAAGATAAAAAAGCCGCTATGGTGAGTAACTTAATGACAGTACTTTGTGCAGATAAGGATGCTTCACCAGTGATAAATACAGGTACTCTAAATCATTAAAATTTTATAAAGATGAAAAAGTATCAGCTGTTAAGTAAAGGAATATTTGAAAGTCAAGCAAAATTTGAGAATCGAATTAATCAATTAGCTTTTGAAGGCTGGAAAGCAATTTCTATCAGTCATTACAGTGGGCAAATGGTTGTTTTGATGGAAAAAGTGTAGTTATGGCTAAAAAAAAAGCATTTGCATTAAGGTTAGATCCCGAAGTATTAAAGGCGGTTGAAAAATGGGCTGCGGATGAATTTCGTAGTACCAATGGTCAATTGGAGTGGATAATAACGCAAGCGCTTAAAAAAGAAAGTCGTTTTAAAAAAATGGACTCAAATAGTACAAAGGATGGAAGTAACTAGCCCTACAATCTACTATTGGAAAAAAACTTTCTTTTCCAATAGTTATAAAGTTTTTAAGAAAGAAGAAAAAGTTGGTCTTTTAAGCCAGAAATGGTTTAGTCAAGATGCAAGGGCAAAGATTGGTTTGGAAGAATTAAGTTTTAAAAGTTATTCTATTTTCAGCTCTGAAATCAATATTATTGATAAAAATAATATACATATTGGAAGGATCAAATATAATATCTGGAAGACGGAAGCTGATATACAATTGAATGGAGATAATTATTATTGTAAAATGGACGGCTTCTTTTCTTTTAATGTTGTTGTAAGGAAGAGTAAGATAAATCCTACAGGTTTGATAATTGTTAAAGGCAATTCACAAAAAGGTGAAGTTCAAGACTACCATAATAATTCAAAATTAATACTTTGTGGTATTTATCTAATGAATTATTATATTGAGTTTTGGGTATCCTTAATACTAATTGGTTTTCTATTGTATATTTAGCCTAAAAAATGAAGTATAAAATTGCGTTTTTATTATTTTCATTACCAATCTTTACTATTGGGCAAGAAGAGAGTAAAATTCAAAAAAATTATAAGGTCAACTACATGGCTTTTGCAGATATTTATTATTTCTATGATTTCCATAAACCAAACGGAGGTAATCGACAGGACTTTTTTTACAATCACAACCGGCAAAATGAGTTTAACCTAAACTTAGCGCTATTTAAATTGAACCTTGAAGCTGAAAAGTATCGAGCAAATTTTGCTGTTCAAGGCGGTACATATGTAGAGGATAACTATACCGCTGAGGATGATGCTTTGCAATATATTCACGAGGCGAATGTTGGACTTTCTTTAGATAAATCTGACAGATTGTGGATAGATGCAGGTATTTTTCCATCACACATGGGCTTTGAAAGTGCAGTTTCAACAGAAAACTATACTCTAAGTCGTTCCTTGGCAGCTGAAAATTCACCTTACTATTCTGCAGGAGCCATCTTGTCTTATCAGCTTAATCAAAAGCTTATGTTAAAAGCATTGGTTCTTAATGGTTGGCAAAGAATTAAGAGAGTAAGGAGTAATTCATTAATGTCTTTTGGGTCTCAACTAATTTATCAAGCAAGTGACAAAACATTGATTAACTGGAGCACATTTGTGGGAACTGACGACCCTGACTACAGTAGAAGGATGAGGTATTTTAGTAATCTTTTTGTAGACTTTAAATTGGGAGAGAGTTGGAAAGTATTAATCGGCTTTGATTATGGACTGCAAGATGCTTACAAAAACTCAAACTCTTTTGAAGAGTGGTATTGTACTACAATAATTACTCAGTATACATTTAATGAATACTGGAAGTCTTCTCTTAGAGTTGAGTACTTTGAGGATAATGATGAAGTAGTTGTTTCAACAGTAGGCAACTTTGGATTTAAAACAAGTGGAGCTTCGCTTAACCTCGACTATATGCCAAATGAATTAGTTCAGTGTAGGTTAGAAGGTCGGTTTTTGAATAGTTCGAATCCGGTTTTTAATGCAGATAGAGGTTATGCTTATGAAAGTTTTTTTATTGGTGCTTCAATTGCATTGAAACTAAATGGGCAAGTTCAATAGAATTGTGACATAAAAAAAGCCGCAAACTGCGGCTTTAAGTAGATATATAATGAGTTTTTTACTTTACTTCTACTAACTCAATATCAAATACTAAGTCTTTTCCTGCTAAAGGATGATTTGCATCTAGAACAACATCTTCTTCTTTAACATCAGCAACAACTAAAAGTTGTTTTCTTCCGTCTTCTTGTGTTGCCTCTAATTGCATTCCAACTTGTGGTTCCATACCTTGAGGAAGTTGAGTTTTACTAACAGTCAACATTGCTTCATCTCTTCTTGGTCCGTAAGCCTCATCCATCGGAATTGTTACTTTCTTTGAATCACCAACAGCCATTCCTTCAACTGCATTGTCAAAACCTTGAATCATTTGACCGGCACCAACTGTAAACTCAAGTGGTTCGCGCTCTCTAGAGCTGTCAAACATAGTATTATTTTCATCGGTTAATGTACCTGTGTAATGTACTTTTACTGTACTTCCTTTTTCTGCTTTAGACATAATTTGTCTTATTTTTTTGATTATAAACTATTTGCCGCAAAGGTAAGCTTTTGAGCCCGCAATACCTAAGAAATAGTATAATAATTACTTAAGAGAGTATAAATCTAATATGTCCTCTTTAAGTTCACCAATTTTGAGATGCAAGTCTTACAATTTCATTATCAATCTTTTTTTTTTAACTCTTTCTTTTCTTCTTTAGTCATAACTTAGCAAATAAAAGCAATCTAATATGCAAATTGAAAAAATCATACAGAATGCCGAAAACTCTTCATTTGGGCTGTGGTGGTTAAATTTTATACTAGCTAGATTAATACCATTCAATAAGCCACACAGCATTAAAGTCATAAAAATAAGTAAATCGGAAATTCAAACAAATATCCCGTATAAAAAGAAAAACCTTAATCACATTAAAGGAATACATGCCTGTGGGTTAGCAACTGCGGCAGAGTTTGCTTCAGGTTTGTTGTTGCTTTACAATTTAGGCTTTAAAGAATACAGATTAATTATGAAATCTCTTCATGTTGATTATCAGTATCAAGCGAAATTAGACTCAACAGCTATTTTTAAGTTATCAACAAATGAATTAGATGAAAATATACTTAAACCGCTATTGAATGATGGAGTAGTGGAAAAAGTATGTGAAATTAAAGTTGTAGATAAAGAAGGTAATTTACTATGCTTAGCAAAAACTATTTGGCAAATTAAAAGCTGGGAAAAAGTGAAGACAAAGCTGAAGTAGTTTTTTTTGTTGAAATTATTCGTGTATTGTAGATATAATGCTACATTTTTTTATAAATTTCTACTTCTGTTTACTCTTTAATTTCTGATTAATAAGTATCTAACAAAAGGGTATTGTTTTTCGTTTAATAAAGCCAAACCTTAAAATTAAAAATGATGAAAACAATTAAAAAAGCGGTTGCATTTATAGTATTTACTTCAATATTTACTATAAATTCATTTGCACAAGAAGAAAACAGTGAAGTAGGGCTTAAAGGCGGAATTAATTTTTCAAATTTTTATAGCGACGAAGTGGATGATCAAAATATGAGAACATCTTTTCAAGCAGGAATGTATTTTAAAGCTGCTTTAAATCATTTTTTAGCAATACAGCCTGAAGTTCTTTATAGTAGAAAAGGGAGTACAACTCAATATGAAAATTTTTTAACCGGAAATGGGGAGTTTTCGAATAATTTGGATTATTTGGAGGTTCCTGTTTTGGGTGTACTTAATCTTACAGAAGAAATAAATGTACATGCCGGTCCATATTTTGCCTATTTATTAAATGCTGAAATTCAAAATGAATCCGAGAATAGCGACTTCAATTTTGTAGAACAATTAAATGAGGAAGACTTCGAGCGAATTGATTATGGAGTTGCAGTTGGATTGGCTTTTGAGTTTGAGACAATTCGTTTAGGGGCGCGTTACAACTATGGATTAGCTGAAATAGGTAAGTCTCATGGTTTTACTTTAAACGGAAGTGAACAGCAGTCAGACCAATTTAAAAATTTAAGAAACTCAACATTTTCACTATACTTAGGTTTAGGGTTTTAAGGTAAACCATAGGAGATAAACCGAAGGTGCTTACATAATTGTAAGTGCCTTTTTTTTGCATTAGTTTGATTAGTAATTGAAAGAAAAAATAATCTATAAAAATCTTGTATTTTATTTTTCAAATGAAATATCATTATTACTTTTGTCCTCCGCAAAGGAGAGGTGGGTGAGTGGCTGAAACCACATGTTTGCTAAACATGCATACCTGGAAACGGGTATCGGGGGTTCGAATCCCCCTCTCTCCGCAAAAAAAAAGAGTTCTTAAAATGTATTGCTAGTTTAAATATGTTTAATACTTTTGCAAACCATTTTCGGGGTGTAGCGTAGCCCGGTTATCGCGCCTGCTTTGGGAGCAGGAGGTCGCAAGTTCGAATCTTGCCACCCCGACCGAGGCTCAACTTATTGGCATTTAGTCAATTGGTTGAGCCTTTTTCTTTTTAAATTTGCGACGCTTTTTCTTCAAAATAGCTCTTTTTTGAACAACGTAACGGATTAACGTAACGTTTTGTCCATTTTTGTGTTCTGATATGAGAAGTTTTTGGATAAACTTTGCTTCAAGAGTTGATTGTAATTACTATCACAATGAGTCTAGTTTTTTATCGACTCACTTCCCAGTTTTGATTCAATCTGACTTAAAGTCAAATGACGGGCTTTAACCATGATCGCTTCTTTATCGAGGTAATGCTTAATGATAGTATCAACGCTCTGCCCGGTAATTTTTGAAGCATCATCCCCGAAATGTTTCATCATAAGAGTAGCATAAGTTTTTCTTAGGTGTTTAAAAGAAATTTTGTCCCCCTTATCAATGTCGGTGAGTTTCCAAAAATGGTCAAAAGCTTTACTGATTAAATCCATGACCGTTTTTCTTGTATTGTATTCATTGCCTATTATGAATTCTTTCGAGTCTTTTTTTTCATTGTACCCCATCTCATAGAGAAGGTTTTTAAGTCCGACAGTAATGGGAATCTTACGAATAACCTCCCGCTTTTGCATATTACTGACCTTGTGATTTCTTAGACGTATTATTTGAGCATCCATGTTTACATTATCCCAAGTCATATAGGCAATGCCGTCCCTGCGTTCACCGGTTTCAAGAGCCAACCTGAAAGCATCTTTCATCCAATCCTTGTAAAAGTTAGTGCGGTAGGTACGGTTTCTATCTTTCTTTATAGCAAAGCCATTTTCCGGCTTTATTACACTGAGTAGTTTTTTAAACTCATCCATCCGGATGGTTTTAATGTCATCTTTTACCACTACTTTTTCTTTTACACCAACAAAGGGGTCTTTGATGTTATACTCTTTCTCATCATTGAGGTAACGGAATAGCTTTCGCATAACTGCCATTCCTTTATTATAGGTGTGTGGGCCAAACTTGGGCGAACCATCATCTTTTTCTTCATTTTCAAAATAGTTGTGTAGACCGGAGACTTCATCCTCTCCAATATGATTGATGGGAAATTTAGCCGGATTATGACCTAATCTTTTAAGAACAATGGCAAAATGCGTAAAGTAGCGGCTTAGTTCATCAATGTACTTTTTTGCATATTTTTTCTTTTTATAGTCAGGAACATCCACATCTGACATATAATCAAGGTACATTTGCACTACATCTTTGTAAGCAAGTGGTTTTTTACTGACTTTAACCGGGATGCGGTTAATATCAACAATAGTTTTTCTTTTTGCCTCTTTTGCCTTTACTTTTTTAGTTTTCTGCTGCCTTTTCCGCTCCCTCAGCATTTCTTTGATTTGGTTGTAGTTGTTTAATGTGATATCGTAGCTGTCCATTTCTTCAAAAAATGCTATTGCTTGCTTTTTAAACTCTTTATAGTCTCGGGTATTAAAATGCGTGGAGAGCCTTAAACCTCCTGTATCCGGGACTAGGTAAACGGCTTTGTAGCGATGTAGTTGTGGAAACTTACAAGTGTGTATACGTTTACCCGAATTTTTACAAAGGTTATTGACATTGGTTTTACATTTGGAACAATAAACGTATTCTCCTTTACCACGCTCTCTTTTCGGAATTTTCAAATAGTCAGCCATTATTGTTCCTTTAAAAAGTTTTTAGCAGCCTGACTTTTTTCGTGATAGACACCATTTATACTAATGTCAGCTTGAAGTTTAGTTAGCTTAATTCCCTTGGCCATGAGCAGGTATTTCCAATCCTGCCGTTTATGTTTTACTGCTTGTACATAGGCAAGCTCTTGGATTGCTTTCCAATCACTTTCAAGTATGCGTTGCCTTTTACCTTTTCCGATGATGACAATGTCCTTTGATTTACACCATTTGATAACCGTTCTGAATCCTTTCCCTTCAAAGCCCAACATTTCTTTGACCCTTGAAAGTGGAATGGTACGGTAGTTTTCAATCGCTTTCTTCTCCATATTTTTTCTCCTCCCTTAAAGTGATTTATTTACTTAGTTTTCTGTATCTTACATCTTTGTTTGCTGTTTTCGATTTCTTTTAATTGTTATTTGTTATAAAATATTTTTGTTGATATGGGGTTATATATTGTTCATAGTCAATATTGTTATGAAAATGGAGTAAGTGAATGGCGAAAGATAGAAATTATTCTCTTGATTTTGAGTGAATTGTAAATATTTTAAACTGGTTCCAGCAACGTTTTCGCCTGCAATGGGTCTATATAGTAACATTTTGTACCAATGAAAAAGAGTTAAATTTCTAAGACAGTTTCTCTGACTCTTTCGCGGACTCTCTCTTAGAATCATTATAAATGGCTTTATTACTTGTGTAGTAATATTCCTCAAATCTCTAAAAGCTATGAAAGATGAAGCAGATCCGTACGAGTTATTAACCGTCGAAGAAATTAAAGAAGAATTTGCCCATGCCGCGCGCCGGTGGTATTGGACAGAAAAGAAGCTGGCAGCCATCTGGAGAACCGGAGGCATAAGCGGACAGTATGATAACACCATCAAAAAACATGTATATACCAGATGGTCAATCATTGCTTATATTTTGCATGTAAATAATATCTTGGATCAACAAAGGGTTGATCTAAGTCAAAGCCAAAATGCTTCATAGTTTTTAATAATAAATAGTGAATTAATTGTTAGTTAATCCCGTTAGATCAGTAATAAAAATGGCACTACCGACCTTTACCAAGCGATAAATGGTTCCAGGCTGATTGCCTCTTTTGAGATACCAAAGCAAGAGGTAAGCAGACAGCTTATTAAAAGTTTTTGCCTTTGACAATTGCCGGCTATAACTTGAAGATTCATCTTTGGCAAGAACATAGGTGATACCGAGTATGCGGGCTATCTTTGGTTGACCATTCTGACGGTAGATCAACCAGCTTAATACCTTGTTTTTAGTAATTACATATTTGGAACAGAATAGGTCATGTAGCCTTTCTTTGATTTTTTTTATCTTCTCCATAATTCTTCTCCTTTATGTCCGCAAGCGGACTGTTGTCATTGGGTTCATGATGCCTTAGAAATGAACGGATCAGTTGGTATATAGCCGCCGTACGGTTGGGGTATATCTTTTTTCCCTTGGCATCGGTTTCTTGGGTCATCATTTTAATTCGCCTAGCTTCTTCTTGATCAATGTATTTTTTTACTGCCCGTATAAAAGCCGCCTTACTGCATCCGCGTATTTTTAATTTGCGCATATTGATATAGACAAAGTAGCTTTTCCGTTTGGTAAAGTCTTCATCAGTCAAGAGCCCTTTTTCAAAAGCCAAGTGAGCAAGGTTGTATTGTTCTTCCACGATGAAAGTGGCAATGCGGACAATGGGGTAATTGGGGATCCGGTTCCGGTATCGGAAAATATCATCCACCTGTTTATGTAAGCGAAGCCAAGTCATGTTTTGCCATTCGGTGGTTGTGATCTTGGCAATGGACTGGTGACTGATCAGTATGTCCAAATCACTGTGTCTGTTGGCACAAAGTACACCGACTACTGCCTGTCCTTTGGCACCGACCATGAACTTGTCAATGTCTTCCAGCACCAGCATCCCTCCGGTAAATTGTGCCACCATTTTTTCAACCAGCTCCCGTTTTTGGTTGAGAGTCATGAGTTTTCCCGATTGAGTCAGTGGCCTGATCCGCCTTGCTTTTACCGCTTTAAAAGCACGGATATGGTCCGGGTGAAGCGTTTGGTATTGCGTAAAGTCATCGTCATTGACATCGAATATCAAAACCTTGCGTCCTTTTTTTCCGGTTTGGGAATTACGCTTGGTATACCGGTTGATCTCATGAACCGTACGGTAGGTTTTTCCCACACCGGTTTCACCACAGACCACCATAAGCATGGGTTGCCTGTCTTGTGTTAGTTGTTTATTTTTTTTGTGAGACTTCATACTGTTTTTTTGCTATGTTGCTGCACTATCCGCCGTGCCGTCAGTTTCGATTACTTCAATGGTTTCTTCTTCCGTTTGCGGAAGATCATCATCAGAGAAAGTTTCTTCTTGATTTTTTTCCGTTTGTTCTTCTTTAGCCTGATTGATCTCTTCCCGTATCGCCGCCCGGATGTTTTCTATTAATAGGTTGTTTTCGGCCCGTATTTCCGTCATTATTTGCACTTTTTTGACCAGAATGGAGATCACAGCAGCAATTAATTGTTGTTCGGGAGTAAGTGCTTGCGCTCTTTTTTTCAGGATCTCGATCAGTAGTGGACGAAGCAGGGCTTTATCGTCTTCATCCAGTTTTATCCGTTTGATGTTCTTGCTGTTTTGCGTATCAATGATCTGTACTACCGAATCAAAGTCAAGCATCTCCTTGGATTTTTTGATCTTCACAAAAAATCCGCCGCCAATTTCAAGCAAGTTGTTCGCGATGCCTAAAAAGCTGTCCGCAGCCAGTGCAGCATGGCTGTGGGGAATTTCAATACCATCCGCTTCCTCTTGCTGCTCACTTTCTCCCGTTTCGTCAATGGCTTGTTCTGGAGCATCGTCTTCAACAATACTTTCCTTTTCGATATTTTCTTCGGCCATTGTTTTTTCTTGCGGGATAGGGGAGCTTTCCAAGTCAAATTTTTGATCAGTTAGTTGTTGTCTCTGCTCTTGAGTAGCACCGGTAGAAACTTCTCCTTCTTTTACCGGTTCATTGATGGGACTATCCACTTCAGTGGTGATCTTTTCAAAAGCCATGTCATCCATCCTTGTAACTAGGGCTTCTTCGATTTCTTTATCTCCTACATTTTCCATGCTTATTCATTTATTTTATTCATAAAGGCAATCAGATTGTTTTCAAGGGTTTGATACTTCCGATTGAATTCTTTTTCAAAGCGGGGAACTTCCAAAAGTTCCGAACACTTTTTACAGGCGTATTTTAACTGCCGTTCATTGGCATCAAAAAGTTTACATAAGCGCTTATAGGTATATCGGGTATAAAACTTCAAGAGATGAACGGTAGCCCACCGGGCTTCCTTAGCCGATCTGTTCCCTGCTGACTGTATTTCACTTTTAGTTACCCCAAATACCTGAGCTGCTTGGGAAGTGAGGTATTCCGTGATCAAACGCTTGTTGTTTTGTTCATCAAGCTTTGCCGGAGAGGGATTGACAAGGGAGTAAAGCAACTGTGTTGCTTTTTTCATCCCATACCGCTTTAGAAACTTATCCAGCTGGAGGTCGAATTTTTCTTTGAGTCCCTCCATGGCCTAGCTGTTTAATTCACTTCCACGGTAGATGTACCAATAATCCGACAAGATGATATGCACGAGGCAATACCTGCCAATAAAAACATAGCGGGACTCTAATGGAGTCTTGATCCCCAGATCAAGGAGCTCTTGCCGGCTGAGTTTCCGGTTTCCCCTTTGATACTGAGTAGCAATAATCTCTTCGTCAGTTGGAGGTTTTACTTCATTTTTATCTTCTTGACTGTCTGTTTCATCTTCGGAGGCTGATTTTGCTAGTTCTTCAGTGTATGCAAACAATTCATCCATCACAAAATCAGCCATTGGTTGTAAATGCCGGATAATGGCTTTACAGTCTTCCTTATCACAATCCTTTTGGGCATCGTGAAGGAGCCTTTCGATTAAGCGAACCATTTTTTTGAGTTGCTTGGGCAAATCCTTTACTGTAAGCTTTTGTTCTTTCAAAAACCGCTGAAAGTCAAATTCAAATTCTTCTTCCTTCTCCATGATATCTTCTTCTTATTTGAATGATTAATTATTAGCTTCCATGCTTGATCTTTTTTAACCTGCTTTGATAGACTTCTCGCAGTTCTTTTTCGATCAAATGAGCCTGTTTGAGTCCGTGTAGCTTAAAGACGGACTGTGCCGCTGCAAGTAGTTGATTGTAGCTGCCTTTTAACTCTTTTGTGTTTTCAGAGGGCATGAGTTTTAAAATGCGCACAAAGGCATTTTTGATTTTGGTGTAGCGGGTCGTTTTTTTGGGTGCCTTGATCTCACCCGAAGCAATTTTCCGTTTCCGCTCCTCTTTGATCAAAATTTTACATTTCTCTAATTTGTCCAAGACCTTTGGGGTTTCTTCCTTTACCTGATCCGCTTTGGACTTTTGTGGTTTTTCCTTTTTAGCTTCTTCCCCTTTATTTGGGGTAGGAGGGGATTCCCTTTGGATAATTTGGATGGTGTTAAGCCCCGATTGTTCCGCCTTTTCCTTGATCGCTTCATTGCCGGGGTCTTTCAGATGTAGTGCCTTTAGCTGTTTGAAAACATGCAAGGCTTTTTGACTGATCGTTCCCAGCTTATCTTCGGCAATGCCTTCTTTTTTTAAATATTCTTCTGCGTCATTTTTCATCTTCAGTTTATTTTATACCACCTTAAGTGGTCATTAAGCAGCCGCTTTTAAAAGGGCTTCCATTTCTTTCATCAGTTTGTCAATCTCCGCTGACTCATCCTTTGGTTTTGCATCATTGACTTTTGCTGCAACAGCCGTATCATCTTTCTTACTGCCATAGTTCATCTTTTCAGTGAGCAGTTTATCGTTTAGTGAGGCAAACTCTTTGACTCGCTCCTGAACCGGTTTGGGTTTATATCCTTTTTTAATCCGCTCCTTGATGATCTCTTTACTTAGGCGTTCAATGGCATGGGTTCCTGTCTTATCCGCAATTTTTTGCTCGATCTCTTCAATTTCAAGCTTTATCTTTTGCAGCACTTGTTCCTTATTAAAATCCAGATCAAGTCCCCGTGGTTCAAGAATTTTTTCCAACCCCCTTTGTATTAATTGATAGGACTTGCGGCATTCTTCATAATTCATCCGGTCGATGTAGGATAAACTCACTTCAGGATCATCTAAAAGGTCTTTATACAGCTTTAGGATAGTATTCACCTTGCGGGGGGACTGTCCTTTTTTAAGTGGTTTGTGCTCCTTGACTTTGGATTCAATTTTGTCAAAGTTGCGGTCGAAGGCATCTTTCGCGGACTTGATCTCCGTGAGTTCTTCAATTTGATTGGAGAGGCGGGCAATCTCATCTTTGAGTATTTCCCTTTCCTCCATAACGGTAATTTCAGCTAAGACTTTGGGGTTGGTAATTAATCCCATTTTAAGTTCAGCAGGGTTGAATTCTTCGAGCTTGAGTGAGTTTTCCTGTCCGCTTCTGTGCCAGATTTCATTGATACGGGAGGTTTTTTCCTCCAGTTTTTGGAAGATGGCCGTATCAATGGAATCTTCCATAAGGGGAAGTACAATGCGGACATTGGCAAATTGATTTCCAAACCTCCAGATCCTGCCTTCCAGTTGCTTGAGATCTGTAGGGTTCCAATCCAGCCATAAGTTGTATAGAACGCTAGTCCTGTTTTGAAGGTTGATGCCTTCTTTAATGGCACGACTACCAATAAGTACAAGCATTTCACCACTTTGAAACTTATCTTTAACGGCCTCCTTTTGTCGGCTAGACATGCCTCCTTTGATGATGCCGACTTCGCTGCTTTGATAACCGACTTTTTCGACCAGATAATCTTTGATCAAAGGGAAAAGGTCAACAGCGGCATTGGCATAGATCACTTGAGCGGAAGGTCTTTCGTTGCGTTTTTCATGGAAAGCTTTGACCGATCGGATGCAGTCCATTACATATTGTAATTTTGGGGAGCTGTCTATAAACTTTTGAGGAGTGATCTCATCCTTTTGGTAGCTGTGGCAGGAAAAGAGATAGGGGCTAAAAGCAATTTGCCGGGCGAGGGATATGCCGCGGAGTACTCGGGCACCTTCCTGTTCTTCATCGGAGAGATTGGACTCGTCCAGTTCGGTTGAGTCTTCCTGCTCTTCGGCACTCTCTTCAATTCCCGTTGGATTCAGACAAAAGTCATCAAAGGATAAGTCCCCGGTGATGTACTGTTCCAGTTGAGCGGCTAACTCTTTTTGCTCCTGTGTCATGGGAAGATTTGTACTGATCTGTTCTTCGATGGGGAGGGGAATGATCCTTTCCCCATCCACTTTGTGCGTTAAAGGCAGTACCCATTTTTGAGGTCTTTGAATATTGGCCTCTTTACCGCTTTTATAATCAATAAAGCGAAAGATCAGCCGTTGCAAGGCGATCAGGTTGTTGAAGCCCAAAACCACTTCCTTTCTTTCCGGTTTCATTTTGGCATTGATGGTGAGCATCATGCTGGTTTTGATAAAGTGGTTAAAGAAACCCTGTAAGTTGGCGATCTGCTGATCCACGATGCGGTAGTGCCCCATGATGGCCAGCATGGAGAATACCTCCAGCGGATTATTAGTAAAAGGGGTAGCTGTTAGAAGCACTACATTTTTATTTTGATTCTCCCGCAAGATGTATTGGGACAACATAAAAGTTTTAAGGGCTAGGGTAGAAGGTTGTCCGAATTGGATTTGATAGCGGCTGCGTTCCCGCTTTTGATCATCTCCCTCAACTCTTCCTTTGACTTGGCTGAATACCTTTTTGGCATTGTGAGCTTCGTCTATAAGTAAGTAATCAAATCCCAGATCTTCGATATTTACTGTGGTTTCGGCAATGCTTCTTCCCATGAGGTCTTCTACCCGCTGATACAACTGTGATTTTCCCCGCTTGCTTTGTTCTACCCCTTGATTGAGAATTCCATAAAGTTCCATTCCCATACTGTCCCAAGTCGATTCATTAAAACCCAGTCTTCTTAACCCCTCGTAAGTCATTACGGTGATGGAATAGTTAGCTACGGCTTGTACGACTCCCTTTTTGTTTTTTACTTTTTTGAGGTACTTATCTCCCAAGTTATAGAGATCGTTAAGCCCGTACTGTGGGAGCACTCCGCTTAGTTCCAGCTCTCCCTTTTTAGAGTGTAAACCTCTGATCTCCGATAACCAGTTTTTATAGGTTTGATTGGGAACAACAATTAAAGGGCGTTTGCACATACCGCTTTCCATGGCTTGAGCAATGGAAAGGATTCCGGTCATGGTTTTCCCCACACCCACATCATAGGCAATGCAGCCACTTCCGTTTACGGCCAAAAACCCTAAACCTTCCCGTTGGGCAGCCCGGATAAAGAGTGGTTTGTTTTTAAAAGTAGCGGAGCATTCAAAGCCGATGGGTACTTTAAAGTAGTTGACTGCGACATAACCGTTAAATCTGCTGTTCCATAGCTGTTCGATCTTGTTTTTATCATCTGCCGTAATTCCTTCGGCTAAAAAGCGGGAGAAAAGTGCATCTCCTTCCTCCTTGGAGTTTTCCTTGATCCGGAGTTTTTCTTCTTTATCATAGCGACGCCCCATGGTGCGGTTTTTCAAGTAGTAATACTCGATTTCATAAGGAGTAGACCGTTTGAATTCGTCTTTGGCTAGGGCGTTGAGCCAGACAATGAAAGCATCAAAGAGGGAGCGTTCAATAGCTTCTCCCGGACTTTGAGCGAGGTATGAACTTTTAAAAGTGGTTCCGTCCGCTAGTTCTTGTATTTTAATTTCATGGGCAAGGTCAGAGATGGGTTTTATAACCAAACGATTGTCCACCACTTCATCGGTCAGACTTAAACGTTTGGGTTTTATTTGCTCCAGTCCTTCCCACTGCCGGTCATAAATCTCTTGTCCGAACTCTTCAATTATTTTTTCGCTTTCCCGCAGCAGAGTGGCTTGTCGTTTATAGATGTTTCCGGCATAATAGAGCACCGATGGAATAAAATCCCCTTCAAAGTAGGCGATGATACCGCCCCCCAGCCATTGCTTTAAATAGGTATTTTCTTCTTCTTTACGAATGATGTAAGCAGACCAACCGTTCTTTTTATTAAGGATGACCTTTTCATCCAAGTAATTGGAATTTTTGCGTTGATACCAGATCCAAGCCCTGATCTCATCTTCACTGAGCTCTTTGTTGTAGCGCTTTAAAGTTTCCTGAAAGGATTGCCGGTCGTCAATTTTCAGCACCTTCGTCTTTTTGCTTTTTAAGGCTTTTTTGATGTTTTTTTGCGCCTTTTCATCCGAGATAATGTTTTCCAGCGTTTTTTCAACCGGGCTATCCAGTGGACCCAGATTATTTTCTTTGGCAGACGCTTTGACCTTGATCTTTTTTAAGGCATCGGCTAATTTTCCTCTGACTTTGGTTACTTCTTTCCCATAGGCATTGGTAGTTGAGTATTCATCGCCTAAAATGTGATCCGGGTGTTTTTCAAAATAAGCTTCCCCTTGCAGAAGGTTTAAAGTGTCAACTTCACGCTGTGGGTTTGAGATGCTAGTTTTTTGTGAATTGACTTGATTAAAAATTTCATTAAAATCAATTCCTAAGAATTGCTCCATAGGAAGTAACTTGTCAAAGGAACGTGTAATATCCGGATCAGCCGTATAGTAGACAATGGCCGGAATAAACTCAAGTCCGTGTTTTTCATAAGCTGCCAGTCGATGAATCCCGTCTCTTATAAAGTAACCATCGACTTTGGGTGCATTGTCAAGTGGATTGCCCTTTTTATCCAGCGGACTTAATTCATGGCTTCTCTCGGCAATAACCGGGGGAAGGGGCTTACCGGATTCCAGCACCTTGAGTAGTTTTTGAACTTTTGTTTTTGAGGCATCTGAGAAGTTAGTTAAGTTTTGAGTGGGATACCAATTGGTTTCACTGACTTTGATCAGCCCCACTTCGGCAATGTCCGAAGTATCTACCCATTCATCTTGAGCATAGTGTTCTTTAAATGCTTCTCGGGAAGTGTATCTTTTTACGGCTTCCTTAAATTTTTCTCCTGTCGTGCCCTCAAAGAAGGCTTTAAATTCTCTCTCCATGATTCTTAGTCTTGATTGATGTGTTGCATTTCCTGTTCGATAAGGGCTATAGCAGAGCCGATGGGCATAGCTTCCTTAGCTACATATTCAATGACCATGCGCTCGATCTTCTCATAGCCTTCCGGGCTACCTTTTAGTTTGCAGAGGGTAGGCCATAGGCGGGAATTGCAATTGTCGAGTTCTTCTTTGACCCTGGATCTGAGTAGGGTGACTTGTTCTTTTGGGTTCATCTTAGCGTTTTTTAAAAATGATAATGTCGGTGCCGACATCGGTATAGTCCACAGAGCCGTTGGGTAGCCTGAGTGCATAAATAAGTTCCGCTTTCTCTGCAATTTTCTTTTTGACTTTTTGGTAGGCTTTTTTACTGTTTAAAAAGTAGGAGGAGATCAGATAAACCAGTAAGCCACCCGGAGAAAGCACATCCAGTCCTCTTGTGATAAAATACTGATCGTATTCAGAGGCTATGGTGTATTTGCGTTCTCCCATTCCGGCGTACTTTCCCTTGAATTCCCCATAGGGAGGGTTGCCAATAATTAGTTGAAAGGGGGCAATCGTGAAATTTCCTTTCAAATGCCTGTTTCCTTCAAAGAAGAGACTTTCAAAAGCTTGCTTGTAAACTATCGCATGTGGATAGGTCTTTTGACAGATGAAGGCCGCATAAGGATTGATCTCATAGGCAACGACCCGGCTGTCTTTGGGTGCATAGGTTAAAAAGCGTCCGTTGCCGGCAGCAGGTTCCAGTACATCTCCACCCTCATAACCAAAATGATAGGTCAGATCCCACATCTTTTTGATTAGTGGCAAAGGAGTGTAGTATTCATACAAGCTTCCCGGATTGGGACTCTCCGTGTGAATCCCTCCATATCCGCTGTACTTGCCGATCCATTCAATCTCTTTGGGGGTAAGCAGCCCATTTTCTTTTTTCTTTTGATCAATAAAAGCTTCGATCTCTTGATTTAACTTTAGGCGTTTACCGGCAGTTGGAGCAGTTGATCCGGTCTTATCCGTTTCTGTGGATTTCTCGATTGACCGGGGTAAATCCACCATTTGATGATCAAGATTGCCGACAGCTTGAATGATAAAGAGCAGACGGTTACCGCTTGAATGTTCACCCACTGATAGGAGGCTGCTTCTAAGCACGTCTTGAGCTTTGGTTTCGAGTCGCTCTAATGCTGCCGGAGCTTTAGCTTTGGATTGCCCTATAAATTGGAATTGATCTAGTAGTTTAAACTGCTTCGCGTAGTTTGTAAGTATTTTTTTCCACTGATCTTGGGGCAGGGAAAACAATTGCTCAGTGAGAACTTTTAGAAGTCTTTCCCTCTGATAAGTAATGCCGTCTATAGAAATGGAATCGCTTTGATCATCTGATTCCCGCTGATAGGCGGACAATAGCTTTTCATAAAAAACTGTTTTCTTACTTGGATTAACCTCACTTACTTCCAAAAGGGCGTCCCCGTCACTTTTTTGATAGGGAAGTGCATCTTTGCCGGCCTGTTCATTGATCCAGTCTACCCAAAATTTATCGTTCACCTTTGAAGGTATATGGATGGGACTAATAGCCGATTGAATGACTTTACCATCTACCCAGTGAAGGGATAAGTTGATTTTTTCTTCTTTTCCGATCAGTGCTCCGGCGCTTTCCAGTTGTCCGGAAGCTTTGGCAAATACTTCCCAAGGCTGATAGCTCCTGGTATTCAAACGTTTTGAAGTTCCACTTTCAATATTAATGGATTGAATCGGAATTTTAGGTTTTTGCTTATGGGTCATAAAATTGATGTCTCCACCAAAGTCGAGTGTTTGCAGGCTATCATGAAGCGTAGGCAGATCAGCTTGATCGTTCTTTTTTTCTCCGGGGATGCGACCTTCACCAAGGTGGATTTGATGAAGCAATAGAGATGCGGCTATCCCTCCTAAAACGGGCTTTTCATGATAAAGCAGGTAGGGGAGATTGGCAAAAACCTTAAGTTGGTCAAGCTCCATTCCGTTATCCCAAAGCACAGACAAAGTGATATAACTACCGGAATTTTGAATGTACGGCAGTAACCTTTGAAAATAACCGTCAGCTTTAACCCAATTTTCAAAATAGTGCTCCATGGGTTCTTCTTGAAATACTGTTTCCGACAGGGTGATGGATTGAACCGGAACTCCTGTAGTTGCCCTCTTTGATTGATTTGTCGCTATTTCTTCTTGGATGGGCTCAATACCTATGGTTTGTATGCTTTGACTCCCGGTATCATAATACAGGCTTCCTTTTTGCGGACTGTTTTCAAAGACAATCGGCATGAGTAAAGCAAAATCGGTTTGATAACTAGGGACCAAGTCAGCATTCCCTTCCGGTACAAGGGTAAGGTTGGATTTTTTATCCCGGTAACAAAGGTCAAGCTCTTGATGACCCAATTGGATCATTGCCTTTAGTACCTTGGAAAGCTTGTATACATTAAGTGGTAAAAACTCTTTTTCAAACTTGAGCAAGACTGCTTGATCGGGATAGTGGAGAAAATACTTTTGAATAAGTTGTAATTTTTGATAAAGGTCTGCGGTGTTCACAGAAACAATGATGTGATGCTTCTCCCTTAATTGAGTTTGATAACTCAGGTACTTGTTATAAAAATTTCCATGGCCTTTTTTAAGCAGTGCCTTTTGCCTGTCTTTAACCGCTTTCCAATTATAGCCTTGTTTTTCCCAGCATTTTCTTGTCATGCAGAAATAGCCGTGCTTCCCATCAGTAGGTCGTGCCAGAAAGATCAGGCAAATGATATCGGTAGCCATGATGCCGTATTCATCAAAGAGCACGCCCCGGTAGTCCGGGTTTTCTGCTTCTTCCGGAAAGTCTTTAAGCAGGTTTTGAAGACCGAGATCATAAGGGTAAGCATCCCAACTGATCTTTTTAGGCAGGGCAATGGATTTTTGCTCACCGGCTAAAAACTTCCAGAAGTTATCACTTAACTTCTTTACAAAAGATGGATGTGTCAATGTACTTTGGAAAGAATATTTTTCTTTTTTAAGCTTGTACTTGATGAGAGACTTGGCAATTAATGGGAGTATTCTCGTGATATAGTCAGGCTTAAACTTTTCCCGGAGCAAAGTCTCCATTTGCATTAGCTTATCGTAGGCTATTTCGCGGTCTTTTTCCTGAACGGCTTGATTGAATTCAGCTTCATGGAAATCAAAAAGTTCTATGGAGTCCGTTAATGGCTCATTAGTCTCCTGCTCAGTATTTATTTTACTTTCTTTTTCTTCCTTTTCCTTTTCAGGAACTACAGTTGATAGATCAATCAAATGCCCTTGATCAATCAGGTTTTTTAACCATTGTTTTAAAAAGCGGTTTAGTTGTTTTTTGTGTACGGGATTGACTTTGATGGTATCGTCTTCCGTATGATAAACCTGTTGATAAATCCCTTGATCTTGATAACTGAGTGCTTCGGCAGTTTGAAGTGTGGGATCAATACGGATTTCCATATCGGGATCGGCTACCAGATCTCCTTCCTGTTCAAAATAATGGCTCAGGGATATGATGTAACGCTCTTCTTCATCTTGATAGAGAAATTCAAAAATCAGATCCATAAAGCCTTCCACTTTGGATCGCTGGTAGGTTTTCCCTTCCTCAATGTGTTTGATTGCATCCGGGATTACCTCATGCAAACGCATATAGATCTCCGTATAAGGTTGAGCGATGGGAGCGAGCTGTTCCGGGCGGGCAACTTGCTCCCCGGATTTTTTCTGAACAGCCGCTTTTTCTTTCTGAATGGGGTCATTTTCTTTTTGAACGACTTTTTCCTTGCTGTGCCTAGGAAGGTCGGTCAAGGTATAATCTGAAAGTAGCTTTTGTGCAAAAGTTATACTTTCAGCAGGTATAATGGGGTTTGCTTCACTCTTTGACAAATTCCAATAAAAATATTCCAGATGCTTGGAAAGGAGGTCTTGGCTTTCTTTAAAATAGTCCGCAGGTTCTAAATCCATGCGTCCGTTGATCTCAAAACCATCTACCCAAGTGATCCGGTAATGGGCATTGGGAAATTGACCAATCATTTGTTGAAGCTGTTCATTGGCAGACGACCAATTATCAAAAATTTGATTTTCATTCTGATCATCGGAAATCACACTTCCGGATAAGGTGATCTGTTTAAGTTGAATTTGCTCACTTAGATTTTCAGGAGGTAAAAATTTTCCTTTGGAAGCGGGAGGTGCAGGCAGGCGTTTGGTGTCCGGTTTTACTTCAGCTAACTGATCGTTCAGTGCTCCGTTTGATCGACGGTTTAAACCCTCGTTGATTCCTTGGGGTAAACCTTCGTTTGCACTTACGTTTGCACTTACGTTTGCTCCTGCGTTTAAACCCATGTTTATTTCTTCTGAAACTTGTGGGGCTGTAGGGTTTGATTCAACCTCTACTTCCTCGTTCAAACCTGCGTTTGCCCGTACGTTTGAACGTGCGTTTAAACTTATGTTTGTCCTTTGGTTTTCTCCATTGGTTTCACCCACCTCTAAACGAGCCTCACTTAAAGTATTTGTTGAAGTAATTTCATATTGCGCACCTGCTTGTTCAGGGGCGTATAAAGGCGGGCATCCTGCTCCAAATGGCTGGGGCAATTGAACCACATATTCTCCCTTTTTAAAAAGTTTGAGCGCCTCTTTTCTACGTACCCGGTAGCTGGTTTTTACTTCCATCAGATCATCGCCGTGTTTTAAAAAGGCGATTAAATAGGCAAGACTGTTTCGTCTGCTTTTTATCCGTTCGAATATTAAAAACTCATACTCCTGAGTACTTCCTTTGGAGTCCCTGTATTGAACGCTTACAATTGAAAAATCAAAGTTGTTGATACTTTGCTCACTTTGTTCAAAAGCAGCTTCGTATGGAATGAATTTAGGAAAACATCCCCGGCTAATGGCTTTTTGAAACTGATCGGCAAAGATGCGTAGTTCGGCATCATAGGATTGCACAAACTCTTTGCCCAAAGAGCGATCAACAAAGCCCAAAGCCCTTAAGAGGTGAAAGACCAAATCTTCCGGTTTCTCTTTGAATGCGAGTACAAATTCACCTTCTTTGGCATTGTCGATGATCTCGACCTTGTATTTATTTTCAGCGTAAATCAGCATCTTTTTTTTTCAGTTAATGTTCAATTGGGTGATAAGTAGCCGACAGTTGGGCAGCTTTTAAGCGGTTCCAACTAAAATTTCTCCAGCTGAATTTTTGGGCGTACTGTCCCACTTCCCGGTGGCTTAGTTGCCCTTGAATGAGCTGTTCAATCTTTTGCTTCCAGTCTGCTTTCGAGGAGGCAATAAAGCCGGTTTCTCCGTCTACAATCAAGCGGTTGTAGACGGATTTCGAATCGGCGATTACCGGAATTCCAAGGGCGGATAATTCGATGTACTTAATGGAAGATTGCCGGTTGGGTTTAGGTTCAGCAGGAGGGGGTAAAATAGCCGCATCAAGATTTAAGTCATGGACTTTTTCATAATAATCCAGAATGCTGACAGCTTTGTGGCATTCCAGCGGAAGGTCTTTAAAAACTGCTTCTTTTTGGTGTTTGCCGTTCCAGCCGAGTAGGACCAGTTTAGCTTTTTGTTCTTTGCCTTTTAAGGCCTGATAAATGGCATCACTGATCGCTGTGATTTGTTTCGCAATGACCGGGGTTCCGCAAATACCCAAGCGGAAACTATGAGCTTTATCTGCTTGTCTTGCCGGAAGCCTTAGAAAAAGATCCTGAGCAATTAAATTGGGAATAACGGCAACCGCAGTTTGATTTTCTCCGGAAGGTTGCTCGTCTAAGAGCGTTTCCAGAAAATCCGCCATGCTTGGAGTTGGGGCAGAGATCATCTGCATCAGATTTAAATTGTTAGCAAGCAGTTGCAACTGTTCCGGCTTTTTGTTTGGGAGCTCATCTACATCCATTACCCACCTTAAATTGGGATTGATTTGGGCAAACTCTTCTTGGATCGGAGTAAGATCAAGATCAACCATAGGGAGTATAATAAAGTCCGCCCATTCGATCAGCTCTTTTTCAACGGCATTATCGTAATCCGAAAACTGCTTGGTAAAATCCCACTTGTGCATGTTTGCAATAACTGCGGCATGTGTTGCACAGCGGTTCAGTTCTATGGCAGGGAGGATGATCCGGTAGAGTCCGGAAGAATTGATCAAACAATGCAAATAAAGCAGGTGAACCTTTCCGTCGTTCAACTTCATTTCGGGATACTTTCTTTTAAGATCAGTTTCCCGCTTTAGTTGGTGATAGCGTTTTAAAACTTGCTTTTTCATTTAAGAGGGGATTAAAAGTTTAACCAGATCAAGGAAACTGACTTGTCTTACAAACTTTGATTCCTTGAATAAAAATGCGCCAAGTTTGCCTTTTTCAATTTTGATGACCAGCCGTAGTTCTTCTGCATTCTCAGTTGCTTGTTGCTTAGCCTCGGACTGCATAAATCCGGTCATTCCTTTGATTAGTAAGTTGGCATAAGTGCGTTCCATCTTGTTTGTTTTTGAGGGTTTAACCTTTTTTACTTTGAAGTGAATAGGAGTAGTTCAGCGCGGCTTTTTTGCGATCTTTTATCCTTTTGAGCGTACCGCTCAAAAGGTCTTCAACCTTTGAAGGTTCAATATTTTTCAGGCTTGCAATTGCTCTGGACAGGTAGAAAAGAATCAAGAGACTATCATCTGATTGAACCGGATCATCTTCTAAGATGTCTTCCTGTATCTTTTGAAAGAGTACTTCGACTTTGATCCCTAGTTTTTTGCAGAGCTGTATTAACTCCTTATCTATATCTATCCTTTGACTATTCATAATACTGAATGCTTTGTTTAAAAAGGGATCAGGGTTAATCCCTGATCCCACCCCTGATCCTTCCCATCCATTCGTTCTTCTCCAATTAATCCACTTCCATTGAATGGCGCTTCCCAATTCAGGGGGAGCAGCTTGCTTTTCAGGCAAGCTGTCAAGTCAACCTTCCCATTCCGGCTGATTAAAAAAATCCTCCATCTCATCCAGTTCATCATCTATTTTTAAATCAGCATGATTAGAATGGGAAGATTGATTGATGTATGTACAGATGGACTCCCGGTCTATTAATAGTTCACCGGTGGTCGTATCAAAACGACCCTGTATCGTGCCATCCATTACCATATTTTCCAGCATCTCTTCAGTTAAACCCATCTCATTGAGTTCGTGACTAAAGTGTTGTATTAAGCTGCTTATTCTTATCATTTTACTCATAGCTTCAACCTTTTAAAATTTCGACTTCTTTAGACAAAGGTGAGTGCTATGTTTTTGATAGTAAACTATTTAAATAGCGGTAAAGAACCGTAGCCCGGCTTTAGGAAAGTTAATGTACGCTACGGTACGTAAACGAGCGAAAGTGATATAAGAATTTGTTATTTAGTGAAATGTGATTTTAAAATCCGGCAAAATGAATCGAATTCGGAGCAAAAGAAAAAAGAAAAAAATTAAAATAATTTTACAGGTAGTGAAGAGAACTTTAATACCGTACCCTTAAACTCAAAACAGAACCAAGGTTAGCGGTGCCATTTTCTTCAAACAAGACATTGACTCCACCCCCTAAAGTAAAGTTTTGATAAAGTAGAGCACTTAGTTTAAATCGAAGAATGTCTTTATAACGGT